>SKEY01000159.1_pt1 | contig 120585 bp, 119 predicted proteins | sample 4843871 | NCBI WGS metagenome assembly SKEY01 (sample SAMN11008797, study PRJNA524170) | human gut metagenome | biome: Human fecal sample; material: Feces; isolation source: fecal sample from pouch patient p36 | host: Homo sapiens | place: Israel: Tel-Aviv | collected 2016-12-04
CCCATGTGGTGGGGATTGCCTACAAGACGGTCTATAACTGGATTGATCAAGGCTGGCTTGATATACAGTTGCCCGATTTGCCTGATCATGGAATTCGTCGTCATCGTGCTAAAGAAAAGCGTGGTACGTTCAATCACGGCCGCTCCATTGAGGAGCGGCCTCATAAAGTCGAAACTCGCCAGGAATTCGGTCACTTTGAAGCTGATACCGTACTTTCTGGCAAACGTAAAGGTCAAGCTGCGGCTACTTTTGTGGAGCGTAAGAGTCGCCTGACAATTGTTAAACGGCTCCATGGTCGCGACAGTCAGTTCATGACTCAAGCCGTACTTGAACTAGCTAGTCAACTTCAAGACAAGCTCAAGACGCTTACCGTGGATCATGGTAAAGAGTTCGCTAACTATCAGACAATTGAACAGCTAACAGGTACTCAGGTTTATTTTGCCCATTTATTCACCACATGAACGCGGTAGTAATGAAAACCGTAACCGAGTTTTGCGACGGTTTATCCCCAAGGGACAAGCCATTGAAGAACTAAGTGATTACCAACTGGTTCAAATTAATTGGTATTTGAATTCACGGCCACTTAAATATCTTAATTGGCATACACCAATCGAGATCTTCTTGCTTAATTTACGTCATTAAATTCGTTCAAGTTATTTCTTGCAATCTGCCTTTTATAAATGTTTTACTTTAATTTCATGTAAAGCCACTCTAATTATTAACAAGCTGAAAGAAGTGGACGAATTGGCTATGCAAAATAGAAGTGGAAGAAAATATGGATTATTAAATTACAGTGTTTACGTCATATCTTTGGGAGGATTCCTATTTGGGTATGATACTGGTGTTATCAATGGAGCTTTGGCTTTTATGAGCAAGACTAGCCAATTAAATCTAACTCCTTCCCGTCAGGGAATCGTGTCAAGCTCTTTAGTCTTAGGGGCTTGCCTTGGTGCATTCCTATGTGGAAAATATGCTGATAAATATGGCAGAAAGGTTACACTTCGTTGGGTTGCAGTTATCTTTACACTGGCAACTGTATGTTGCGCATTATCACTCAATTATATCTTTATGACCACATTTAGATTTATCCTGGGACTAGCTGTTGGTGCTGCCTCAAGTCTTTCTCCAATGTATCTTGCAGAAATATCCCCAAAAGAAGTTCGTGCTAGCAACGTCAATAAGAATGCAATTTTTATCGTTTTAGGACAACTAGTAGCGTTTATTATGAATGCCCTTTTAGGCAGTCTATGGGGTAACTGGGATCCAATTTGGCGCGTTATGATTTTAATGGCATGTGTCCCCTCTATTATCTTATGGATTAATTCATTCAGTATTGCTGGGAGTCCTAACTGGTTAGTACAAAGAGGGCATTTAAAAATAGCACGTAATTTAGCTCATCGACTAGGATTCAAAAAACAAACTGCTAACAGGATCATTGATGGGCGTAAAAAGAATATCAAAACAGAGACAAAGCTCGCTTGGAACCAAATCTTTTCGAATAAACGATTAGTCTACTTACTCTTGATTGGAATCGTTATTGCCTTGATTCAACAAGTATCGGGTGTTAATACGGTTATGTATTATGGCACTATCTTGTTAGAAAAGGTTGGTATGGGAGAACGTGGTTCTTTGTATGCGAATATATTAATCGGCTTAACATCTGTCATCGCTAGTGTCTTTGGAACCAGAATGATTGCCAATCACAACCATCTGAAAATGTTAAAAATTGGGTTAACGGGTAATATTATCTTCTTAGCGTTGTTAGGGGTTATTATGCACGCAAACATGCTGCCACAGGTAGTTACAAATACTTTGGTTCTAGCAATGCTTGTCCTATTTCTAGCGAACCATCAAGGTATTGTTAGCCCTGTTACTTGGTTGATTATGGCAGAAATGTTCCCTAATAGTGTCAAAGCTAGATTTATGTCAATTGCTACAGCAACCACATGGATCACTAATTTTTCAATTAGCTTAGTTTACCCATTGCTAATTAATGCTTTAGGGACAGCCGCTGTCTTTTTTGTATTTGCCATAACAAATGGGTGCAGTTTATTTCTTTCCTTGACTGTTATTAATCAAGAGAAAATGAAAAAATCCTATCAGGAAAGTTCCAGCAAATAAAATTAAAATGAGGAAAATAATATGGCTAACTTTTATATCAATCCTAATAACGTTGTACACGAATTGCCTAAAAATAATCAGCCCAAATTTTTTATGTTTGGTGTTCCTAGCTACACCAATCTTGGTGACCAGGCAATCTCATTAGCCGAACGAAAATATATTGAAGCTGAGTTTCCAGAGTACCAATATATTGAAATAGTGGAGGAAGATGATGATGAGGCTATTCCTGTTGTAAAGAAAAATCTAAGTAGTGCAGATATTATTGCCTTTACGGGTGGTGGCAATATGGGAAATCTCTATTTAGACCATGAAAAAGCACGTAGAAAAGTATTTTCAACTTTTACTGATAACCTAACTATCTCATTCCCACAGTCTATTCATTTTGAGGACAATGAAGCTGGGCTTTATGAACGAAAGTTAAGTCAAGAGGCTTACCAAAAAAACCCCAATTTAGTTTTAGTAGCCCGAGATGCACAGAGCTATCATAGAATGCAGACTACCTTCAATAATAAAGTCATTTTTACACCTGATATGGTTTTATATATGCAATCTAAGAAAGCCCCAAAATCTAAGCGTCAAGGGTCATTATTTGTTCTCAGACGGGACAGTGAAAAAGTTGTTAAAGATAAGGTTATCCAAAATATGAAGGCTTTGCTGAGAGCCTACCAACCTATTGAATTTACGGATACTGTTTTAGATACGGTTAAAACTATTACACCTGATACCCGTGAAAAATTATTCAGAAAAGAATTAAGCCTATTTTCAGGTCAAAAATTAATTATTACTGATCGATGGCATGCAATGGTATTCTCAGTTTTAACTGGAACACCTTGTTTACTAATGGAAAACAGTTATGGGAAAGGTAAGCACGCTTACTTTGATTGGCTAGAGCATATCAACTGGGTTAGTTATACCGATGAGGAAGATACCGAAAGGATTAAACAACAAATAAACACGCTCATGGAAGCCAAAACTCACGCTTATGATCTTATTCCTGATTTTAAACAGTTACATGATTTAATTGCAAATAATCGGTAGGAAAAAGCCAACTTTTTGATAACATTTTTCATTTCGCCGTTAGTAAAATTAAGTTAGAAAAATAGAAAAGCCATTTGTGGTAAACTTTTGAATACCTCTAGACAAAAGAAAGGACACCACAAATGACCTACTCTCATCTTACCACAGCTGAACTCACTACAATTGCAAATTTCTTCACTCAGGGGACGAAAGCCTACAAGGTGGCGCAAATGCTTAAGCGTAGTGTTGAGACGATCTACCGTGTCTATCGCTATCTGAAGACCGGGGCAACGATTGTCGATTACCAACAACAGTACGTAAGCAATAGGAAGCGTTTTGGTCGTAAGCTAGCCCAATTACCGCAGGATGAGGTTGTCTACATCAATGAGATGGTTGCACAAGGTTGGACACCTGACACCATCATTGGGCGTGGCGACCGATCGATTAGTTGTAATCGACGGACTCTTTACCGGATGTTTAAACGGGGTCAGTTTGGCTTTGACGCTAAGGATTTACCAATGCACGGTAATCGTCACCCTAATGGCTATGTGGAACATCGGGGGAAGGCTGGTCAATTAGGTCGGAGTATCTACGAGCGCTATGAAGATTTTCCCAACTACACTACATCTCGAAGGTGATACCGTTCAAGGTAAGCACCATCAAGGGGCGGTCATGACCTTAGTTGAGCACTTATCTAAGGTCGAAATTGTCCTAAACGTTCACGCTAAGAAGGCTGAGAACATCAACCGCCACCTAAGTGAATGGTTAAGTAAGTTTCCGCGCCACTTCTTCAAGTCGATCACCTTTGACAACGGGAAGGAGTTCGCTGGGTGGCGGGAGATTGCCAACCAATTTGACATCCACACCTACTTCGCCGAGGTTGGTGCCCCAAATCAACGGGGGCTCAACGAGAACAACAATGGCCTTCTTCGCCGCGACGGCTTGACCAAGGATCGTGACTTACGCAACCTTCCAGATGAGTTAGTGAACCAGCTCATGAGTAAGCGGAATCGAATTCCAAGAAAGTCACTAGACTATCGGACACCTTATGAGGTATTTATGGAACATATCACAGAGGATCAACGACAACTTTTTTTCTAACTTAAATTGACATTTCAGGCAATATAAAAGTTTGGGTGGTAAAAAACCTCCTTGGCAGGCCGTATGACTAAGCTAGGGCGAACGGTTGGTGCGGAACGCACCGTTCTTCGCCCGTACTTAGACACTAGGCCTGCGGTTATTTACCACATTTTCTGTCCAACATTCGGGCAGACAGTAAGAGGCCGGGAAAACGGAGCTTTTCCCGGCCTCTTTCGTTAAATTCACTAGGTTTTAATTGGGCAGTCGCTTCGGCGTTACCAAGAGCGTCTTTTGGCCGCGGAAGGTCACAAAGCCGGGCTTGGCGCCGTTTGGTTTGTGGAGGCGCTTGACCGGCAGGTAGTCGACCGGCACGTTGTCCGAGTCGCGGCCCTTGGAGAAGTAGGCGGCCAACTGGGCGACTTCTAAGATCGTTTCGTCACTGGGCGCCGGGTTACGTAAGACGACGTGGGAACCCGGGATGTCCTTGACGTGGAACCAGAGGTCGTTTTTGTTGGCGAGTTTAAAGCTCAATCGGTCGTTTTGCAGGTTGTTTTTGCCGACCAGGACCTCGGAACCGTCACTGGTGTGGAAGAGCTCGGGCTTAGCCGGTTGGACTTTGCGTTGTTTCTTTCCCTTTTGGCGCCGTACCCGCAAGTAGCCCTGTTGCTCAAGTTCCAAGCGAATTTCTTGGACGTCGGCCGGCGAGGCAATGTTGATCTGGCTGACGATGTTTTCAAGGTAGTTGATCTCTTCGTTAGCCAGGGCCAGTTGTTCCTGGTCGTAAGCGACACTGGCCTTGAGCTTGTTGTAGCGGGTGAAGTAGCGCTGGGCGTTTTTCGACGGCGACAGTTCCGGGGCCAGTTGGATCTGGAGCGGCCGGTTTTCGTCGTAGAAGTTGGGCAGTTCGATTTCGGTCATCCCGGCCTTGAGTTGCCCTAAGTAGGTGGTCAGCAGTTCACCGCGGATCCGGTAGTCGTCGGCACTTTCGGCGTCGGCCAGTTCCTGGTTTAACTTCTTGACCTTCCGCTTGTCCTTTTTGAGCTCGTTGTTAACGACCTTTAAGACCTGGCCGGCCAGTTCCTTGGTCCGGTCGTGTTCGGCCTTGGCGGCGTAGTAGCCGTCCAAAAGCTCGGACAGGGTGGCAAAGTGGGTGATGGTGAGCCCGGTCGGGTCGAGTGGCGGAAAGGCTTCAAAGCGCTGCTTGCCCTGTTGGTCTTCAATCAGGACTGGTTCGGGGTGTTCGAAGTGACGCAAGAAGCCCTCGTAAGCCGTCGGAAGGTTGTCAGCCGCCAGCAGTTCGGCCGCCAATTCCGCGGCGCTATCCTTGCCAAAGCCTTGGTATTGGTGCTGCAAAGCTTTGGCCAAACCAGCCTGGTCACCCTGGAACTGGCTAAAGAGCTTGGGGTAGTGTTGGTTAGGCAGGTAGGGGTTGGTGCGTTCTTGCTTGGGCGGCATCCGGAAGAGCGCCCCCGGCAAGAGGAGGCGGACCCGGTTTTGGTCGGAGCCGACGTGTTTAATCGTGTCGATGATCTTGCCGGTTTCCTGGTTGACCAAGGAAACGTTGCTGTGGCGGGCCATGATTTCGACGATTAACTTGAGGTGCTGGGTGTCACCGAGTTCGTCGCGGGTCGTGAAGGTAAACTCAACGATCCGGTCGTTATCGACTTGGCTGATTGAATCGATCAGCGCCCCTTCCAAGTACTTGCGCAGCGTCATGGTAAAGTTAGACGGCACCGCCGGGTTCTTGTAGGGAACGGCGGTGATTTGGAGCCGCGGGTAGGTGGGGTTCGCCGAGATCAAAAGTGGGTGATTCTTCCGGTTAGCACGGACCACCATTACCATTTCGGCCGGGTAGGGCTGGTTAATCCGGGCAACCCGGCCCCCGGTAAGTAGTTGACTAAGTTCGTGCACCATGGCGTGGGTGAAAAGACCGTCAAATGACATATAAAATTCCTCGCTTCCGAATCAAATTCTTCTAATTAAATAGTATACCTTTCTCGTCCCCTAAATGCGAATTGGGGGGCCGCAATGATTGTATTTAGGGGGTATCTATGGTATTTTGATATTTACGGGATTGAACAGATCCCCCGCAATTATTCAATTAATTTTATTTACGACGATGGAGGACCCAACCATGAAAATTGCTGTTGTTACCGACAGCACCGCCTACCTCTCTGAAGAAGAGGTCAAGGCGAATAATATTTTTGTGGTGCCAATTCCCTTGATCATTGACGGGCAGAGTTACCGTGAGGGCGTTGACATCACCAACGATGAGTTTTACCAGCAACTGGCAACCTCAACCTCGTTTCCGTCAACCTCCCAGCCACCGCTGGGTGAGCTGATGGAGCTGTACCAATCCCTGGCCGACCAGGGCTACGACACGGTGATTTCCATTCACTTAACCAGCGCCATTTCGGGCTTGATGAATACGGTCACCCAGCTGGCCGAAGAGATGAAGGACACGATTCAAATTGTGCCCTTTGACTCCCACCTGACGATCCGGATGATGGGTTACCTAGCTCTAGAAGCCGCTAAGTTAGCTAAGCAGGGCGATGACTTAGACGACGTAATGAAGAAGCTACGCGAGTACCGCGAAACCTTCAACAACGTCTTCGTGGTTGATGACTTACAAAACCTGGTCCGGGGTGGGCGCTTGTCCAACGCCTCGGCCTTTGTCGGGTCGATTTTAAAGATTAAGCCCCTCCTGACGATGCACACCGCCAACTACGCAATTGAGGCCTTTGAAAAGGTGCGCTCGATGAAAAAGGCGAAGTTACGTTGCGAACAGATCTTTGACCAAGACATCGCCAAGCTCGACTACCCGGTCCGGGCGATGGTCGTTCACGCCAACGCCAAGGAGGCCGGTCAAGAGTGGCTAGCTAAGTTGCAACAAGATCACCCAAACGTGTCCTTTGAGCTGAGCTACTTTGGCCCCGTCATCGGGACTCACCTTGGTCAGGGCGCCTTGGCCATCACCTGGATGCAAGATACACGAAAGAAGCCGTTAGCATGACCAATGAAGTCCGCGAATGGTTAATTTCTTTGGCCTGCCTAGTCGTGATGGTGATCGTCTCCTTTGTCCAATGGCGCTTCGCCCTCCCAATGGGGACGATTGGCATCATTGAAGTGGGAGGCGCCTTCGGTTTGGCGGCGATGATCGGCGTTGGCCTGTTCAAGGGCGGAATCGTCCTAGTCGCCGGTGCCTTGATCATGATGCTGACCGAAACGGCCGACTGGATTTTGTCCCTGACCCTGCTAGTGGTCGCCTTAGCCATTGCCGCCGTGGTTGGTTGGCGGATGCCCTTAGACATTCACATGAGCGCCAGCCAAGGGATTACCCTGGGTCTAATTGTCGGGTTGGTCTACTTACTGACCCGGCTGGTGTTGACGGTGTTGTACGCTTACTTGTTGACGGCCAACTGGACGGTCTCCTTTGGCTTCGGTAAGATCGCTTTGGCCCCCGTCCTCTTGGCAGCCCTGCTGTACGCGGCGATCGTCCCCTTGGCTGGCCTGGGGGTACGTCACTTCACCGAGCACTTGAGCTCGGGGGGGCCGACCAAGCCGACTGGGTCAGTGGAAATTAACCTTAGTGCAGATAAAGACAAGCAACAGAAGAAATAGGGAGCGTGCTCTAACTCTGTAGGGCCTAGGCCTAGGGTGGAGCACACGTTACGTCATTAGTGAAAAGACAAATTGGGGGCTGGGAAAACACGTTTTTCCCAGCCTCTTGCTGTATTCACGAATGTTAGACAGAAAATGTGGCAAATAACCGCAGGTCTAGTGTCCAAGCAGGCCGAAGAACGGTGCGTACCGCACCAACCGTTCATCCCAGCTTAGTAATACGACCTGCCGAGAAGGTTATTTCCCACCCACCTTTCAGATCGGAGGAGCAAAATGAAGATGATCATCTCACCGGCTAAGCAAATGGTTAGCGATGACGAACCACTGGTTAGCCCAACCCCCATCCGCTTTCCCGCCCAGGTGACGGAGTTGATGGCGGATTTAAAGTCGCGCACCCCCGCCGAGTTACAAGAACTCTGGCGGTGCAGCGATAAGCTGGCCCGGGAAAACGTCGCCCGGGTGCAGGCCTTCGATTTAAAGCGGGTCGGGACCCCGGCTGTCTTTGCTTACGCGGGAATTCAATACCAATCACTAGGGGCGGGAGTGTTGACCGACCGGGGTTTGCAAAACCTTGGGCAACGCTTATACATCTTGTCCGGGCTGTACGGGCTCTTAGGGGCCTTCGACGGCATCTTGCCCTACCGGCTCGAAATGGGGGCTAAGGGCGAAATTGCCGGTGCCAAGAACCTCTACCAATATTGGGGCGCCCGCCTTTACCAAGCACTCTTTGCGAGCGGTGACCTAGTGGTTAACCTGGCCTCAAAGGAATACAGCAAGGCGATCACCCCCTACCTCACCCCCGCTGACCGGTGGGTAACCGTTTTGTTTAAGCAAGAAAAAAACGGCTGCCTGGTTCAACAGGCGACCGCGGCTAAGCAGGCCCGGGGGTCGCTGGTCCGATACCTAGCCTTAGAAAACGAACCTACCTTAGCCACCATTAAGGCCTTCACGGTCGGCGGCTACCGCTACCGAGCGGACCTTTCGACGGAAGCGGAGTACGTCTTCGTCAAAGACTAGCGTTGGGCTTGCCACTCGGCATCAAACTCAGCCAAAAAGTCGATCATCACTTGCTGGCGGTGCGCAGCGATTTCTTTGGCGACCGGGGTGTTGAGCATCCCAGCTAACTTGAGAAGTTTTTCGTGGAAGTGGTTGATGATCGTTTCGTGGTCCAAGTTACGGTATTCGTCCTTAGTCAGGTTTTCCCGCGGTGGCATGGCCGGATCGTAAATGACTTGGTGATGTTTGCCGCCGTAATAAATTGCCCGGGTGATCCCGATCGCCCCGATGGCGTCGAGCCAGTCGGCGTCCTGAACGATTTGGCCGGCTAGGGGCAGGGCGGGACGGTTACCGTCTAAGGTGCTAGCAAAGGACATCTGGCTGATGATCGACATGACTAGTTCAACCTGGTCTGCTGTAAGGCCCAGCCCAGTCAAAAAGGTGGCGACCTCTTCTTTAGCGGCGTCAACGTTATCGACTAGCTTGTCATCGATCGTGTCGTGTAAGTAGGCGGCCACCACCGGAACAAAGGGATCCTGATCCATTGCGGTGGCAATCCGGCGGGCCATCTTAACCACCCGGCTTAGGTGGTCAAAGCCGTGACCGCTCTTATCTTGCCCCAGTTTTTGTTTGGCAAACTTGGCGATTGCCATTAGTTGTGCTTGTGAGTCCATGAGAACCTCCTGAAAATTGATACTCTCACCTTAAGCCCTTGCGTGTGCGGACGCAAGTTACAAGCGAAAGCGGGGTCTCAAGTACTGGTACTTAAGCCCTTGCGTGTGCGGACGCAAGGGTTTTCGTTTGGAAGCGGTGGGCAAAGGGCGGTAAGATAGATAAAACTAGAAAGGGTGATTTGAATGAGTAAAATTTTTGTCGCCGGTGCAACCGGCCGGGTTGGTCAAGAGGTTGTTAAGCAACTAGCCGCCGCTGGTCAGGAAGTCCTCGCCGCTGGCCGCAAGCTCGATCGCTTACCAAAGGGGGACTTGATTACCCCGGTCGAATTTGACTTTACTTGGCTCCCCGACCAAATGGCCAAGTTGCTGACCGGCGTGGACGCAATCGTCTTTACCGCCGGCTCGCGGGGGAAAAATCTTTTACAGGTTGACCTCAACGGGGCGGTGAAGTTAATGCAGGCCGCCAACTTAGCCGGAATCAAACGCTTCGTCATGCTCAGTTCGGCCTATTCAATGGACCAAGCGATGTGGGGGAAGGTAAAGACCTTGAGGGACATCACTGATTACAACATCGCCCGCTACTTTGCCGACAAGTGGCTGGTCGATGAATCAGGCTTAGATTACACCCTAGTTCAGGCTGGGATCTTAACGGAAGAACCGGGGACGGGGAAGATTGAACTTAACCCCGCCCAAAGTGACAGCAACGCAATCCCCGACGTGGCACATACCATTGTGGCCGCTTTGGCTGAACCGGCGACTGTCAAGAAAGTCTTCATCATTAAAAACGGTTCGACACCGATCGAAGAAGCCCTCAAGACTTGCTAGTCATGTAAGCGGCACCAATCGTTTGGTTTGAATTTTCGGTAACAAATATGCTAATGTGGTAGACGTTATCTGAAAATTTAGAATGAAAGAAGGTTCCAGCATGCACTTGACGAAGGCAACGATGGACGACCTTGACCGGGTCATTGAAATTTTAAAGGACGGCCGCAACCAACTGGCCGAACGGGGAATTGACCAGTGGCAAGGCGACTACCCTAATCCCAAGCAAGTTGAAGAAGACATCAACAAGGGGGTTGCTTACCTGGTTCACTCCGACGATCACGAAACGGTGGGCGCCTTTTCAATCGTTCCGGCCCCGGATCCCGTGTACGATGCCATGGACGGGAAGTGGCAGCTCAATACGGATCAGTACCTGGTGATTCACCGGGTTGCCATCCACTCCGACCACGCCGGCAACGGCTACGCGTCTGGTTTGTTTGACAACGTGATTGATTACATTAAGCAAAACCGGCCAGATATCTTATCGTTGCGGATCGACACCCATGAAGACAACATTCCGATGCAACACCTAATTGAAAAGAACGGCTTCACCCGGGTCGGAACCTTATTTGGGGTTTACCGGCCGGAAGAAAATTCCTACGTTTACGAATTATTAACCCAAGGGTAGGGACAGTGGTCTTAGTACCACAATCCAAAAGGTGGGTGGAAAATAACCTCCTCGGCAGGTCGTATGACTAAGCTGGGACGAACGGTTGGTGCGGCACGCGCCGTTCGTCGGCCTGCTTAGACACTAGGCCTGCGGTTATTTGCCACATTTTCTGTCTAATATTCGTGAATACAGCAGGAGGCTGGGAGAAAACACGGTTTTCTCCCAGCCTCCTTTTTTGCATTCGGATCGTTAGCTAACGGTGACCCCCGTTGGATGGGGGGTTAAGGGAACCAGCCGTCCCGGCAAGCCCGCCTGGGTAATGGCGGCCTGAAAGGCGGGGAAGTCGGCTTCTTTGAGTAGGGTCATCACGGTCGGCCCGGCCCCGCTGAGGTAGGTAGCCAGGGCCCCGCACCGGTTGCCGAGCTCCCGCAGTTGGGTTAGCTCGGGGACCAGGTGGGCCCGGGCTTGCTCGTGGAAGCGATCCTGTTCGATCAGTTGCCCGACCAGTTGGTAGTCACCGGTAAATAGGGCCGCGACGAGGGTGTTGGCCGTGGCACTGGCCGCCACTGCCTCCTTGAAGGGGAGGGTCGTTGGTAGGGCGGCCCGGGCCTCCTTGGTCTTAACGTTGTAGGCGGGAATGTAGGCGGCAAATAAATAGGGCGGTAGGGGTGCTTTGACGGCCGCAAACCCACCGTTAACTTCAGTGCTGATCACCAACCCGCCCAAGATGGTGGGGGCGACGTTGTCGGGGTGCCCCTCCAGTTGGCAGGCGAAGGCCACCTTTTGTTCATTTGACAGGTGCAACGCCCCTAGTTGGTTGGCCAACTCGATCCCGGCGACGATCGCACTGGCACTGGAACCCAGGCCGTGGGCCACCGGGATGTCACTTTGCACGGCGAGGTGGTGTGGTGTGAGGTCGGGGACAAGCTGACGGGCGGTTTGAACGATCAGGTTACTCTCGTCGTGGGGCAAGTCGGCCAGTTGGTGGTCGACTTGCCAGCTAGTGGCCGGCCCGAGGACGTCGACGGTTAAAAGAAGCGACAGGGCGACGCCAATTGAATCAAACCCAGGGCCTAAGTTAGCACTGGATGCGGGAACAATAATCTGCATGGCCGCCTCCTAATCTAAAACCTTGTAGGCCGCCTGTAAGGACAGGGTTGGTGACTGGTCAAGCAGTTCCTTAAGTTGGGCCAGTTGGGCCTGGTTAATGGCGTGGGTGATCACGACCACGTGGGCGTGCCCCTGGTGGGCGGCGGTTTGTACCAGCTGCTGGAAGCTAGCGCCCACCTGGGTCATCAAGCCGGCTAGCTGCTGCATTTGCCCCGGCACGTCCGGCATCTTCAAGGACAGGTAGTAAGGGAAACTAACCGCCTTGGGGTCGGCGGGGCCTAACTCCTGGGCGAAGTTATTAAAGGAGTTCCCAGTCGTCTTTAACACCAGGTTTTTGGTGGTGGAGGTAATGTCGCTCAAGACGCTGTTAGCGGTGGGTAAGCCCCCGGCACCGGGCCCGTAAAAGAGGGTGTCGCCGACCGCTTGGCCCGTCACCATCACGGCGTTGTTTTCGTTGTTAATTGAAGCCAGTGGGTGGGACTGGTTGACCAAAGTGGGCGCCACCTCGACGAAGAGACCGTGGTTGACCACCTTGGCTAACCCAACCAGCTTGACAACGTAGCCGAGCTTTGATGCTTGGGCGACGTCTTCTTTGGTCAATTGATCGATCCCAACGATTTCTAACTCATCGACGGCGACCTCGGTCCCGAAGGCAAAGTGGCTCAAGATGACCATCTTAAAGGCGGCGTCCTTTCCCTTAACGTCGTTGGTCGGGTCAGCCTCGGCAAAGCCGAGCTCCTGGGCCTGTTTGAGGGCAGTATCGTAATCGAGCCCCTGCTTAGCCATTTGGGTGAGGATGTAGTTGGTCGTCCCGTTGACGATCCCCTTGACCTCCAAGATCTGGTCGGCCGAAAAACTATTGGCAATCGTGCGCAGGATTGGGATCCCCCCGGCCACGCTGGCCTCATACATTAGGTCGCAGTGGTTATCGTGAGCCAACTGGGCCAAGCGGGGACCAACGGCGGCGATTAAATCCTTGTTGGCGGTAACGACGTGCTTGTGCTGTTTTAAAAGGGCGGTGATGTATTCTTCAGCCGGGTGCAACCCGCCCAGTAATTCAACGGCGATGTCGATTTCCTCGTCATTTAAGATCTCGGCGAAGTCGGTCGTTAAGGTAACCGAGTCGGCCACGGCCTTGTGCTTGGCCGGATTACGGACCAGCGCCGTTTTCACGGTGATCCGCTGTCCGGTGACGTTCGTAATTTTATCCCCGTTTTCTTGAATCATTTTTAACACTCCGGACCCGACCGTGCCGAGCCCCAGTAAGCCAACTTTGATTTCTCTCATTAACTCCACCTCTTTTTAATCTTTTTTTCATTTTAGTGATTGTAACACGGACGTAAATTAGGCTACAATAGAAAAAATTTATGAGATCATTTTTTTATACGGGAGGAAGATCACATGCAATACCGAAGCACCCGCGACCAAGCGGCCAAGCAAATGACGGCGCCCGAGGCGATTTTACAGGGGTTAGCCCCGGACGGGGGCCTCTTTGTGCCCCAGTCGTTTCCCCAACCAGACTACGACCTGGGGGCCCTCGTTAACGCCCCCTATCAAAAGGTCGCCACCACCATTTGGGGCTGGTTTTTTGACGACTTTTCGCTGGCGAGCCGTCAAGCAATTGTCCGGGGGGCCTATGGTGAGCAGTGGGATGATTCCCAGATTGCACCCCTAAGCGAGCGGGTGGCGGGGAATTATTACTTAGAACTCTTCCACGGCCCAACGCTGGCTTTTAAGGACGTTGCCTTACAAGCCCTTCCCCGGTTGATGAAGGAGGCGGTCACGGTGACCGGTGATGATAAACAAATCATCATTTTGACGGCCACTTCCGGTGACACTGGCTCGGCGGCGATGCGGGGCTTTAGTGACGTTACCGGGACCCAAGTAGTTGTTTTTTACCCGGACGGTGGGGTGAGCCCAGTCCAACTGCGTCAAATGCTAGCGATGAAGGGGGATAACCTGGCGGCCGTAGCGGTGGCCGGCAATTTCGATGACGCCCAAACCGAGGTTAAAAAGATCTTTAACGACCAAGAATTTGCCGCTCGGTTAGCCCAGGCGGGCGACCGCTTTTCGTCGGCGAACTCGATGAACATTGGCCGGCTGATTCCCCAGCTTACTTATTACTTCACCGCTTATGGCCAGTTGGTCAAGCGCGGGGAAGTTGAACTCGGCGTCCCGGTTAACTTTGCCGTGCCAACCGGGAACTTTGGGGATATCCTCGCCGGTTACTACGCTAAAAAATTAGGGCTGCCGATCAACAAGCTCCTGTGCGCCTCCAACCAAAATCGGGTCCTGACCGACTTTTTTGCGACCGGCCACTATGACCGGCGCCGCCCCTTCCACCTCACCACGGCCCCGGCAATGGACATCCTAGTTTCCAGTAACTTAGAGCGCCTCTTGTTTGACCTGTATGACCAAGAGGCAGGGGCGGTGGCTTCCTTAATGAAGGAATTGAACCAAACGGGCGAATATCAAGTTACCGACGAAGTTTTAAAGCGTCTGCACCAAGACTTTGTCGCTGATTGGGCCAGTGAAGAAGAAATTAGCGAAGAGATTCGACGGATCTATTTGGCAGCTGACTACGTCATTGACCCCCACACGGCCGTGGGTTCGGTGGTGGCGCACCGATATCAAGAACGGACGGGGGATAACACCCCGATGGTGGTGGTCGCCACCGCTAGCCCCTACAAGTTTGCCGAAACGGTCTACCCGGCGGTAACGGGAAAGGAAACGGCGGCGCGCGGGCTGCAAGCAATTCAAGGGCTCAACGAATTCTTAGGTGAGGAGTTAAGCCCGGGGGTCAAGGCCCTGTTTGAAGGGGACCAACGCTCAGAACAGCGGGTGGAACCAAGTGAGATGGCCCAACTAATTGAAAAACGGCTCGGCTTAACGAGTGAGCAAAAGGAATGATTACTTAGAAGAACAAGTTTCAAGTAGGCGGCACAAATGGCGGATTGCCCTAACGGCTTCGGCCCCGGTGATGCTCGGTTACATCGTCTTAGGATTGGGGTATGGTCTCTACACTCACAACCTCGGCTTTTCCTGGTGGGTACCAACCCTGATGGCGCTAACGATTTACGGTGGCTCGGTCGAATTTGTGATCGCCAACATGTTAACCCAGGCCTTTAACCCCCTGACCGTCCCGGTGATTACCCTGGTGGTGGGCTTTCGCCAGTTTTTCTACTCAATTGCCATGTTGGGTAAGTAGAAGGGGCACGGTTTCCGAAAGTTCTTTCAGATTTTTTCTTTAACCGATGAGACCTTTGTCGTTAACTACCAGCTTCGGTTGGGTGATGACGTGGATCACCAACGGGTGTATACGATGGTGGCGGCACTCGATTACTTTTACTGGGTGTTTGGTGCCTGGTTAGGTGGCATCCTGGGGAGCATTTTGGCCATCCAAATTAAGGGCCTCGCCTTTGCCATGACCGCCCTCTTTTTGGTCCTCGCTCTCGACCAGATCCTCAAAGAAAAGAGCCACGTTAGCTCGGTGTCGGGTCTCGTGATTACGGTGGTTTGCTTAGCGCTGGTGGGGTCAACTTACTTTCTCTTGGTGCCCTTTCGCCTCTTTCAACGAGGCAATCAAACGCCACGCTATATCCAAGGACTAGGGGAGTTTTTACCCGGCGCCATTATGGTAATGCTGGTGGTTTACTGCCTACGTAACGTTACTTGGTTGTCTGGCAACCATGGTTGGCCGGATTTGATTGCTTGCACGCTTACGATTTTAGTCCACCTGAAGTGGCGGTCCCTGTTTGCTTCAATGATTATCGGCACCACCGCCTACATTCTAATGGTCAACTTTGTCTTTTAGACGACAAGGTGGGTGGGAAATAACCTCTTTGGCAGGTCGTATGTAAGATTGGACGAACAGTTGGTGCGGAACGCACCGTTCTTCGGCCTGCTTAGACACTAGACCTGCGGTTATTTTCCACATTTTCTGTCTAATATTCGTGAATACAGCAAGAGGCTGGGAGAAAACACAGTTTTCTCTCAGCCTCTTTTTTACGTTTTCTGATTAAGCTAAGGCAATCGACTACCACAGCCACACCTTTAAGACTGGCCGTAGGGGTGCGCACCTATTAATGAACAAGACTAGTCGCCCCAAACCTCTTTGGCAATGTTAAAAGCGGACCAAGCGTTTGGCCAACCAACGTAAAAGGCGAGTTGGGTAATCATTTCGGCGATCTCTTCTTTAGTAATACCGTTGGCCTTGGCCGTTTGCATGTGGTAGGGGAGCTGTTCAAAGGCCCCCTTGGTGATCAAGGCGGTGACCGTTAGAAAGGACCGGTCCCGCAAGGAAAGTTCCTTTTCCCGGGCCCAAACCTGCCCGAATCATCATCGTTTAATTCCGCGAATTTCGGGACGAATTCCCCCAGTTGGTCGCGGCCAGCGGTTTGCTTTTTAGCCATTTAAATCATTCTTTCTCCAGATTGTTAATACCATTATAAAGAAGCCAATTTGAAAAGTTAAATATTTTCTTAGAGGGATAGTTAACACCCAAAGTACATTATTGATTCTTAGTAATTGTTGATTATTAGCAATTAATTGGACAATTTTCACTCAAATCAATAGTTAAAAAACAGTGAGTTTTAGTAAAAAATTTTAAACGATTTCACAGATGGGGCTTAAAGCCTAATGTAACGGCTTTCTTGATCACTCGCTCAACAATGAACAATGTTTACGATAAATGAAAAGTGTGTATAATAGACAATGTAAGCGGTAACTTAATTATCCTTTTTACTTTAAGGAGGGCACTATAATGAAAAAGTTAGACTTTGAAAGCCTTAAGCACAACCCTGAGTACGAGGTTCTTCAGGTCCTCGGTACTGATGGCAAGGTTGTCAATGAGGACTTAATGCCAGACCTAACCGATGATCAATTGGTAGATCTGTTCAAGCAAATGATTTGGTCCCGATTAGTTGGTGACCAAACTGCTAAGCTTAGCCGTCAAGGCCGGTTAGGTTTCTTCGCCCCAACTGCCGGGGAAGAAGCCAGCCAAATGGGTTCCAACTTCGCGATGACCAAGGACGATTTCCTCTTGGGTGCATATCGTGACGTTCCACAATTGATCAAGCACGGTCTGTCCTTAGCTAAGGGCTTCATGTGGTCTAAGGGTCACTACAACGCTAACGACTACCCAGAAGAATTGAACGCTTTGCCACCACAAATCATCATTGGTGCTCAATACGCTCAAACTGCTGGGGTTGCCCTTGGGATCAAGCTCAACGGCGACAAGAAGGTTGCCTACACCTACACTGGTGACGGTGGTACTTCGCAGGGTGACTTCTACGAAGGGATTAACTTCGCAGGGGCTTACCAAGCACCGGCTGTCTTCTTTGTTCAAAACAACGGTTACGCTATCTCTGTTCCACGGAAGCTGCAAACCGCTGCCCCAACCCTGGCTCAAAAGGGTGTGGCTGCCGGAATTCCTTCCATCGTAGTTGACGGGATGGACGCCCTGGCGGTTTACGCTGCTGCTAAGCAAGCACGTGACTACGCCGTTGAAGGTAATGGTCCAGTGATCATCGAAACGCTGACTTACCGTTACGGACCACACACCCTTTCTGGTGACGACCCAACCCGTTACCGGGCCAAGGAAGAAGAAGACGAATGGCACGCAAAGGACCCACTGGTTCGGATGCGTAAGTTCCTGACTGACAAGGGTCTTTGGGACGACGCCAAGGAAGAAGCCTACAACGCTGAAGTGGCTAAGGAAATCGACGACGCTATCAAGGAAGTTGAAAGCCAACCAGTTCAAAAGGCATCTGACTTCTTGAAGTTCGAATTTGTCGACACTCCAGGTGCTATTCAACGTGAAATCGATGAGTACGAAGAAAAGGAGGCTAAATAATCATGGCTAAGATTACGATGATTAAGGCGGTCACGGACGCCCTCGATGAAGAATTAGCTCGTGACGAAAAAGTTCTTGTCTTTGGTGAAGACGTTGGTAACAACGGTGGGGTTTTCCGTGCCACTGAAGGCCTCCAAGCTAAGTACGGCGACAAGCGTGTCTTCGATACTCCATTAGCTGAATCCGGGATCATCGGTTTAGCTAACGGGCTTGCCACCCAAGGTTGGCGCCCAGTTCCAGAAATCCAATTCATGGGCTTCATCATGGAAGCCTTTGACGAAATTGCTGGTCAAATGGCTCGTCAACGCTTCCGTCACGCAGGTTCTCGTAAGGCTCCGATCACCATCCGTTCACCATTTGGTGGTGGTGTTCACGCCATCGAACTGCACTCCGACAACCTGGAAGGGTTAGTGGCCCAAGTTCCTGGCCTGCGGGTAGTTATTCCTTCTGACCCGTACGACGCTAAGGGGCTCCTTGCTTCCTCCATTCGTTCCGATGACCCAGTCTTCTTCCTGGAACACATGCGGGTTTACCGTTCCTTCCGTCAAGAAGTTCCGGACGAATCATACACTGTTCCGTTGGACAAGGCTGCCGTTAAGCGTGAAGGTTCTGACGTTACCATCATTTCCTACGGTTACATGGTTCGCGAAAGCTTAAACGCCGCTGAAGACCTTGCTAAGGAAGGAATCAACGCCGAAGTTCTTGACCTTCGTACTGTTTCCCCACTTGACGAAGAAACGATCTTAAACGAAGTTAAGAAGACCGGTCGTGTGGTTCTGGTTCAAGAAGCACAAAAGCAAGCTGGTGTAATGGGCTCCGTTGCTGCCTTGATTGCAGAAGACGCAATCCTTTCCCTGGAAGCACCAATTGCCCGTGTTTCCGCACCGGATACCCCTTACCCATGCAGTGACGCCGAAGGTGCTTGGCTTCCAAACAAGGACGACATCATCGCCGCTGTTAAGAAGACCGTTAATTTCTAGTGAGGTGGATCTGAAATGAGTAAATACCAATTCAAGTTACCAGAACTTGGTGAAGGGATGGTCGAAGGGACTGTCGGCGAGTGGCACGTTAAGGAAGGTGACCACATCGCAAAGGATGCTGACCTGGTTAACATCGAAAACGACAAGTCCTCAGAAGATCTTCCGTCACCGGTTGATGGTACGATTACGAAGATTTTAGTTCAAGAAGACGAAACAGCAGAACTCGGTGACCCACTGGTTGAAATCGAAGTTGCCGACGGTGAAGGTAACGTTGAAGACGACGGTGCCGCTGAAGCTCCGGCCGCTGAAGAAGCACCTGCTGCAACGCCTGCTCCGGCCGCTCCAGCCGCTGCGGGTGCTGCTCCTGCTGAAGCAGATCACTCCGTTCCGGTTCTGGCGATGCCAGCCGTTCGTAAGTACGCTCGTGAAAAGGGCGTTGACTTACGCCAAGTTACGGGGACTGGCCGTCACGGTCAAATCTTGAAGGCTGACGTTGACGCCTTCAACGGCGCTGCTCCGGCTGCTACTGAAGTCCCAGCCACTACCGAAGCTCCGGCACCAGCACCAGTTGCTGCTGCCCCAGCTCCGGCTGCCGCAGAAGGTTGGCCAGAACATGCTGAAAAGATGAGCCAAATTCGCAAGGCCACTGCTAAGGCAATGACGACTGCTAAGGACCAAATCCCAATGATCACTGTCTTTGACGACGTGGTTGTTGACAAGCTTTGGGACCACCGCAAGAAGTTCAAGCAACTGGCTGCTGACCGCGGGACTCACCTGACCTTCATGGCTTACATGACCAAGGCTTTAGCAGTGATTATGCGCGAATTCCCTGTCTTCAACTCCAAGGTTGACATGGAAAACAAGCAAATTAACTACCGTGACTACATTAACGTTGGGATCGCCACTGACACCGACAACGGTCTCTTTGTTCCGAACGTTAAGCACGCTGACCGTTTGAGCCTCTTCGGTATTGCTGACGCTATTAGCGAAAACACCGCTAAGGCTAAGGACGGCAAGCTCAGTGCTACTGACATGAGCAACACTGGGATGACGATTACTAACATTGGTTCCATTGGTGGGGGTCACTTCACGCCAATCGTTAACTGGCCAGAGGTTGCCATCATCGGGATGGGGAAGATCTCCCAAGAACCGATCGTTGTGGACGACCACATTGAACCAGCTAAGGTGTTGAAGCTTTCCCTGACTGTTGACCACCGGGTAATCGACGGGGCAACTGCTCAACGGGCAATGAACCGGATGAAGGAACTGCTTGGTGACCCAGAATTACTGTTAATGGAGGGATAATTAGTCATGGTTGTTGGTGATTACGCAATTGATTTAGACACGATTGTCATCGGTTCCGGCCCTGGTGGTTACGTGGCAGCCATCCACGCTGCTGAACTGGGCCAAAAGGTGGCCGTGATCGAAAAGGAAAACACTTTAGGTGGGGTCTGCTTAAACGTTGGTTGTATCCCGTCCAAGGCGATGATCCAAGTTTCTGAAAACTACCGGACGGCCCTCGAAAACGAAGACGAAGGAATTTCCGCATCCGACGTTAAGTTAGACTGGGCTAAGGTACAAGAATTCCGTGCGGGCGTCGTTAACAAGATGACCAACGGGGTTTCCTACCTCTTCAAGAAGAACAAGATTGATGTGATTCACGGGGTGGCCTTCTTAAAGACCGACCACAGCTTACGGGTAATTGACGGCGAAAACGCCCAAACTTACACCTTCAAGCACCTGATTATCGCGACTGGTTCTCACCCGATTGAAATTCCTGGCTTTAAGTTTGGTGGCCGGGTGATCGATTCCACTGGGGTTCTGGAATTAAAGGAATTACCAAAGGAACTGGTTATCATCGGTGGGGGTTACATCGGTAGTGAATTAGCCGGCGCGTACGCTCGCTTCGGGACTCACGTTACGATCCTCGAAGGGACAGACTCAATCTTAAATGCCTACGAAAAGGACTTAGTTAAGATTACCGAAAAGAAGTTCAAGGAACTGGGTGTCACGGTCATTACTAAGGCCATGGCTAAGGAAGCTAAGGATACTGGCGACGCCGTTGAAGTTTCCTACGAACAAGACGGTAAGGTGAACACGATCAAGGCTGATTACGTTGCCGTAGCAGTTGGTCGGAAACCAAACACCAAGGACATGGGTCTGGAACAAGTTGGGATTGAAACGACTGACCGCGGCCTGATCAAGGTTGACGCTCAAGGTCGGACCAACAAGGAAGATATCTTTGCCATTGGTGACATCGTTGCCGGGGCTGCCTTGGCACACAAGGCTTCCTACGAAGGTAAGATTGCTGCTGAAGCGATTGCCGGGAAATCCTCAGTGGTTGACTACCGGGCAATGCCAGCCGTATGTTACGTGGACCCTGAAATTGCGACGACCGGTTTAACGGCCGCTCAAGCAAAGGAACAAGGCTTAGACGTTAAGGCTTCCAGATTCCCATTCTCCGCAAACGGGCGGGCAACTTCTAAGAAGGCAACTGATGGTTTCGTTCGCCTGGTTTCCTTAAAGGACAGCGGCGTAATTGTGGGTGCCCAAATTATTGGGGACAGTGCCTCCGACATGATCAGTGAATTGACGCTGGCCATCGAATCCGGGAGCACCGTGGAAGACATCGCTCTGACGATCCACCCACACCCATCCCTGTCTGAAGCCGTAATGGACGCAGCTGACGTGGCCCTTGGCTTCCCAACTAACATCTAATTGATTCATATGTGAGGAAGTAGATACGATGCAATACCTAGCGATGAAGTCGAACGACATTCGGCGCAACTTAGCAACCGAACAGTACCTGATGAACAGTGACCAAATGACTCCTCCGTTCATGCTCTTTTACATTGAGGACTCATGTATCATTGTTGGTCGCAACCAAAATACCCTGGAAGAAATTAACCAGGAATATTGTGAAGAACACGGAGTTACCATCACCCGCCGCCTCTCCGGTGGTGGAGCGATGTATCAAGACATGGGGAACATGTGCTTCTCCTTTATCGTCCCGGCCGATGAAGTTCGCTTCGGTGACTTCAAGCAACTCGTGCAACCCGTTGTGGACGCCCTCCACGACATGGGGGCCACCGGAGCGATGGCGACGGGGCGTAACGACATCGTCATTGATGGTAAGAAGTTCTCTGGTAACGCCATGTACACCCGTGGTGGTAAAACCTTCTGCCACGGCACACTGATGTACAACGTCAATATGGATGTGGTTGCGGACGCCTTGTCGGTCCCAAAGGACAAGATTGAATCAAAGGGAATTAAGTCAGTTCGCTCACGGGTAACCAACATCATGCCTTACTTGAAGCCGGAATTCCAAAACTTAACCACCCAACAGTTCCGCGATGAGTTAATCAAGCGGATTTGGAAGGTCGATAAGATTGAGGATGCCCAGGTTAACGAGTACGAACTGACGGCAGAAGATAACCAAGCAATTGATGAAATTGAGGGTCGTCTTTACAAGAACTGGGATTGGGTCTACGGGAAGTCCCCGGACTTTACCATTCAAAAGCGGCGGCACTTTGACTCCGGAACAATTGATGCGCGCTTCCTAGTTGAAGAAGGGAAGATCGCTAACCTGAAGATCTACGGTGACTTCTTTGGTACCGGTGACGTTCACGAAGTTGAAGAAGCCCTCCAAGGGGTAGCCTACACGCCATCAGCGATTAAAGAAAAGCTCCAGCAGCTTGATTTGAATAAGTACTTCGCTGGTGAAGATGCAACCCAAGTGATTGAACTACTTTCCAAGCAAGAATAAGATAAGGGGGGCCACCTTGGTGGTCCCCCTTATCTGTACATAGGAGGAAGAACGATGGAATGGCAAAGCGCATACTACCAAGCCCCGCACGATTTTAGTGCCTACCCTTTTAGCTACCCACAGTTGAGTCAGCTCGTGAAGGTGACCCCTTTTTTGAGCGGGGAAACAACCCGCTTAATGATGACAAATCAATATGGGAAGGCGCCGCTGACTTTTGAACGGGTGGCCATTGCTAATCAACCGACCATGGCGGGGGCAACGGAAGTTGGGGCGGTGACCATTCAACCGGGACAAACCCTCGCCACCACACCGGTTGACTTTCAAGTTGAGGCGGGGCGGCCAGTGTACGTGTTGATGGTTGCCGAGCGACCTCAAACCTATTATGATTACTCTTGCACCTTTGAACCGAGTTGGGTTAACGCCGGAGTGGCGCGTCAAGCCGGCAAGGTGCCGCGGCTAAACGACCGCTGGCGGGTCCGTAAGTCCTGGTTCTCATTCGCCGGGCTCGAGACCCAACCGACCCAACCAGCGACCGTGGTCAACTTAACCGGAGATTCACTGGTTGAAACGGGGATGTTGGCAGCGGGCCTGTTTACCCTTAGCCAACGTGACTTCCCGAATGCCGTTACTTGGCGGATGACGGGAATTTCCGGCAACCGGCTAGCGCTTGCGGCCCCAGCCAATCAGTTGCCGGAGAAAACCTTTGGCCCCGCTTTGGTTGACCGCTTGGCAGACTTGGTAACCGTACCGGCCAAGTTAACGGTTGCCTCGATTGGGGGGAACGACCTCCTCTTGCCGGTCGATAATCCGGGAGGGGACGAGCCAATTCCGAGTGTCGAAAGCTTAGTCCAAGCTTTCATCAACTTAAAAAGCGTGTTGGCGGCTCATGGTCAGGAGTTGATCGTGCCCACCCTTGCTCCCTTGCGCTTGGCAGGGGAGCCAACCCTCTTTCAACCGGGTGAAAAAGAGGTGGACCAAAAGCGGCGCACCCTTAATCAGTGGCTGGGGAGTCAACCTTGGGTAGTCGATACCGCGCCACAGCTGACCGCACCTCACGCCACCGTGCTCGCCCTGGAAAATGACTTTGGTGACCACCTTCACCTTAGTCCTACCGGGGGACGACACCTTGCCGAACTGCTCTGGCCGCGAATTAAGGGCGCCCTGATGAATAACTAAACTAGTTAGGAAGTGAAGCATGGATACGCGCGTATTACGATACTTTTTGAAGGTCGCCGAGACCAATAATAATACCCGGGCGGCCGAACAGCTCCATGTTACTCAACCGACCCTTTCCCGCCAAATCATGGACTTAGAAGAGGAATTAGGGGTTCCCTTGTTTGACCGTCAGCGTCGGCAAATGCACTTAAACCAGTTCGGCGTGCTCTTTCGCTAGCGGGCTTCCATGATGTTGGCCCTGTTGGAGCAGGCGGAAAATGAGCTTCACCAGCAGGGAACCGATTTAACTGGGACGATTAACCTCGGTGTGGTCGAAACCAGGGTTGGAGGTTTCATGATGGAAATGGTGGCCAAGTTCCGGGACCGGTATCCGGGGGTTCAGTTTGCCCTCTTCGATGGTGATGGCGACAGCCTCCGGGAGCGCTTAGATCAGGGAGCTGAAGATATTGTCGCCTTGGTGGAACCAGTCGAAGCCGCTAAGTACAATTACATGCGCCTGCCGGTACGTGAAGAATGGGGGATTATCATGAAAAAAGATGATCCGCTGACCCGCCGCGACGTATTAACCAGGGAGGATTTATATGACCTGCCGTTGATTGTGGGGCGGCGGGGGATCATGCGCGACTCAGTTAGCGACGTTTTGAAGCTCGATCAGACCAAGCTTAACATTCCGATCACTATCAACTTACCAATGGTCTCCAGGGACTTGGTGGTTAACCACCACTATTACCACCTAGGAATCCGGGGCGTTTACGAAATGTACAAAGACGACGACCTCGCCTTTGTGCCCTTTTCACCCCAGAAAACGAGTGGGCACCTACTCGCTTGGCGCAAGAACACAATCCTGTCGCCGACGGTGGAAAAGTTTCGCCAGTTGGTGGCGGCCAACGGGGGCGAAATGTAACGGCTAGGTGGTCAAACTTGCTAGTCCAGCTAGATAAGGACATCAGCCAGGACGTCAATAGAATGTTCGAGAAGCTGAAAGAGGCCGGGAAAAACGGAGTTTTTCCCGGCCTCTTTCTGTATTCACGAATGTTAGTGTTGTAGTTTACGGATCCCCGGTAGGGTTTGGGAGACCAGAAAGCTAACGACATAAAGCCCGGCTAAGCATGCCATCGTAACGGCTAAGCTGTAGTGGTCCATCAAAATCCCGATCACGACCGAGGAGAAACCACCAATTGCCCGGCCGACGTTCATAATCATCGAGTTGGCCGTCGAGCGAATCGCGGTGGGGTAAAGGCGGGAAATCATGGCGCCGTAGCCACCAAACATCCCGTTGGAAAAGAAGCCGATCAGGGCCCCGGCGAGGATCAGGGCGGTGGCGGATTTAATCACTAAGATGACGAACATCACGGCCGCACTCCCTAATAAGAAGATTCCGAAGGCGACCCGGGGGCCCAACCGGTCGAAGATGGTTCCAAAGGCCACCATGCCGATGCTCATCCCTAAGATGGTGGCGATCATCCAGAGCGAAGAACCGGAGACGGTTAAGCCCTGTTGTTTTTGCACGATCGATGGTAGCCAGTTCATCAACCCGAAGTAGCCGGCAATTTGTACGATTGTCATCACCATCAGGCCCAGGGTTTGAACCACTAACTGCGGGGTGGCGAAGAGCCGGGAAATAGCGACCTTTTCGTGGTTTTGCTGGGCTTGCTTTTGGGCCGTTAAGAAGCTAGCCGATTCGTGAACGTGGCGCCGGATGAAGTAGGTTAACACCACCGGGATAATTCCGAGTAAGAAGAGGGCGTTCCAACCGAAACTCGGGATGATCCAAGCAGCCATCAAGGCGGCGAAGATGGCGCCGACTTGCCCCCCAATGGCGGCTACCGAGGACATCCGCCCAATTTGGTGGGTGGAGAAGTTTTCGGCGATCAGGGCGATGCCGACCCCGTACTCACCACCGGCACCGATGCCGGCCAAAAAGCGGAGTAGGTAGATCATCGGGAGTGAGTGGGCGAAAAACATCGCTGCCGTGGCGAAGGCAAAAATAAAGATCGTGTAAGAGAACGTCTTGACACGACCGATGCGATCACCGACAAGGCCGAAAACCGCACCGCCCGCGAGCATCCCGAGGTTGGTGATTGAGCCGATCCACCCCGCCGCCGCACTGGAAATGTGCAGGCTAGCAATGATCGGAGCGAGGGCAAAGGAGAGAAACATGATGTCCATGTTCTCGAGCGAAAAACCAGCTGCTGTGGAAGCCATGACCCACTTTTCGTTAGTGGTCATGGTGTTAGCTTGGCGTGTCCCTGTCTGTTCCATATTCAATTCCTCCAAAATGGGCGCTCTCTGGCGTCCTTTATTTCGTATCGCAAGTATTATGTCATGAATTGGGCACGCTGGCAAGTGAAAATAAAGAAAAGATGAATAATAAATAGTGATCGATTATGATTGTTCGGAAATGAAAAGCCGCCGGCGCACACGGCGTCGGCGGCTTTCTTAGCTTAATTAACCCTTGGCACCGCTACTGGTCGGCACGGGGGCTTTGCCCTGGTGAGCTGACTTAGTAGCCTTAGCCTTGGCTTTGGTCTTAATAACGGTTACCCGAAATTCGTTGACGTAGGCGTTTTCCAAGTCGAGGGGGGTAAAGGAGAAGTTTTCCACCCGGATTGGTTGGCCCACCTTTAAGTCGTACTGTTGCTCCAGGAAAAAGCCGGTCAAAGTTGACACTTGGGTCTGTTCGAACTGGGGAATGACAATCTTGAAGTAGCGCATGAAATCATCCAGTGGCATTTTTCCGGAAACCTTAAAGGTGGGGTTTCCTTGGGAATCGGGCTGGGTCTTTTCGATCATGTCGGCTTGGACGTGGTCGATTTCTTCGCCGATCGTCCCGAAGAGTTCTTCGTAGATGTCCTTGTCGGTCACGATCCCAGAGGTTCCCCCGTACTCATCTTGCACAATGACCATTGGAACCTGCTTTTTGATCATCATCTGTAAAACGTCGGTGATCGGCTGATTTTCATAGGCGATTGGCAAGCGCCGCACGATGGCCCGGATTGATTCTTCCGGGTTGATCTGGTTTTGGCGCATGATGTCGTAAGAGAAGATGTAACCCAAGATGTGGTCCTTATCGTGGTTGGCCACGACCGGGAAGCGGGTGTACTTCTTTTCAAAGTAGAGGTGGGCGGCGTCATCGATCGTTTCGGTGACGTCGATCACCGTTAACTGGGTCCGGTCGACCATGATGTCGCCGGCCACCTTGTCGTTCATCTTAAAGGCCCGTTCCATGAATAAAACGTCGGCCCGGTCGAGTTCGCCGGCCTTCTCAGATTCCTGGGAGAGGGAGACAATTTCGTTTTGGGTGTAGATGTCTTCATCGGGGTGAATCGAAAAGCCGAGCAAGCGCGTAATGGCGGCCGCTGAGCGGTCAAAGATCCACACCAGTGGGAAGAAGACGACGTGGAAGAACATGATCGGGTGAACGATGGCCAGGAGGATATTGACGGGTTTGTCAATGGCAATGTTTTTTGGCACCAGGTCGGTGAAAACGGCGTGAAGAAAGGTAAAGACCAAGATCCCGATGACTGAAGATAGGTCGTTGGCCACGGCGGTTGGCAACAGGTGCCACTTGATGATCAAAGCCGTGATGTAGCCTTCCCCGATCCACCCTAAGATCAGGGAGGTCAAAGTGATCCCAACTTGGGCGGTGGAGAGGTATTCCGTTAGGTGATCCAACATGTGCAAGGCCCGCTTAATTTTGCGGGTCTGCTTCATGGTCTTCAGTTCGGTTGGCCGAACCTTAATCAGGGAGTATTCGAGAAGGGTGAACAACGCTGCCAAGGCGAGGATGGCGACGATGATCACCAATATCGCGGGGCTGGTGCTTTCTGTTTCCATGGATTAAAAAATCATCCTTTCCAAATTAATCAATGTTAAGAGTAATTATAGCAATTCAAGGCCAGGAAGGGAAAGAAAGTAAAGTGATTTTACGTATTTTCTGTCTAGCCTGCGAAAATTAAAAAGCTGAGGGAAGTCCGCGCCTCTCTCAGCTTCGTCATTTTAATCAGTTGGGGTGGTTTTCTTACCCCGAAAGAGGAGCACCAGCCCTAGGTTAACCAGCAAGGTGAACCCGGTAACGGCAAAGACCGCCGAGTAAGAATATACCCCGGAAATCATTGAACCCATCACCGAGCCCAACACGGACCCGGCTGCTTGGAAGCTCTGGTTGTATGAGAAGACCCGCCCAAAGGCTTCTTGGGGGACGTCGAGGGTCAGGATCGTTTGTGCCGCCGGTAAGAGGGCGGCGTTGGCTAACCCCAACAAGAAACGCCAAAAGGCCAGGTGCCACGGGGACTTAGTAAAGATCATTGGCACGAACAGCAGGGTGGCGATTAAAAGTCCCCAGATGAGGACCTTCAGGGGCCCGATGCGGTCCATCGTGTGGCCGACCTTGGAGGCGGCCACCAAGGTCCCCATCCCCGGGGTGGCCGCCACCACCCCGGCCACGAAGGCAATGTTACCCTGGTTGTGCATCAGTTCCTTGACGTACAAGGAGACAATTGGGTCGATTGACATCACCGAGGATTGAACGATCATGGTGGTGATAAACATGACCACGATCAGCTTCACGTTCGGGATTTCGTGCATCAGTTCGCCCATTGGCTTGAGGGCCTGCTTAGTGATGGGGGTGAACTGTTCCTTGGTGATGAACCAGGTTGCAAAGAAGACGACGAGCATCAAAAAACCGGTGATGAAAAAGGGGATTCGGTAGCCAAACCATCCCGACAGGGTCCCCCCGAGCAGCGGCCCAACGAGATTACCGGTCACCCCGGCCGTCATCATGGAGGCCATTACCCAACCGGACTTAGAGTGGGGTGTTTCACCGGCCATCAGCGCCGTGGCGTTGTTGATGTAACCGGAAAAGGCCCCCTGTAAAAAGCGCAGGACGATGATCATCCAAACGTTGGTTGACAAACCGGTTAAAAAGATGGTGATCGCCATCACACCCGACGCCCGCATGCACATTAGTTTGCGGCCCTTGCGATCGGCTAACGAACCCCAATATGGGGAAACAATTGCCTGGGAAATAAAGGTCATCGCAAAGGCGAGTCCGGAATAAAGGTTGAGCTGCAGGCGGGAGAAATGTCCCAGTTCGTTGATGAACAGGGAGATAAAGGGCATGGTCATCGAATAGCCCATCCCGGTAATAAAGCTGCCAATCCAGAGGGTATAAAAGGTTTTGTGCCAGCCCCTTGGTAGGTGTTCGCTGGCGACGTCAGTATCCATGATAATCAGGTTCATCTCCTTAGAAAGTGGTTATAAAGTGGTGGCCTGGCGCTTTTGGTAGGCCAGATAAGACCAAAAGACAAGTAACATCAAAACGGCTAATAATACGGTCACCCACATGGCGAGCTTGATCCCGGCAACCAGGGAGGCGGGGATGTCGGCGATTACCACGCACATGGTGACGGCCACCGCCCCAAATGATTGGCGTAGGGTGTTGTTTAAGGCCGACCCGTGGCTATTTTCCCGCTTGGAAAGGGCGCGGAAGGCTTCGGAGAGGGCGGGTGAAAAGACCAGGGCGTTGCCGATCATCCGGACCGTGTAAGCGAGGGTGAGGGTCAGTAACGAAGAACGAGTTGAGATCAACACCAGCGGGATGGAAGCCAAGAGAATCAACAGCCCCCCCGTGGTGATTAACCACTTGGGACCGTACTGGTCATAAAGCTTGCCGGCAAAAAAGGCGGTGATGGCGTTGCAAATGGCGCCGGGGAGCAGGATCATCCCGGAAACAAAGGAGCCGGTGTGGCGGACGTTTTCGGCGTAGATTGGCAGGAGTTGTTCGGTACTCAAAAGGACCATGAAGGCCAAAATCCCGACGATCGTCATTAAACAAAAGGAGGGGTAGGTCATAATCTTAACCTTTAAGACCGGGTTGGTTAGCCGTAATTGGCGCCGGACAAAGAGGGTTAAAATTACCAGCCCGCTGATTAGCATGGCCCAACCGAGGGCTGAATTGACGGTGAAGGTAGTCAAAGAACCTAGGGTCAGGGCGGAACCAATCAAAGAGATGACCACCGAAAAGAAGTCGATGTGAATGGGTTGGGGCGTTGAGTAGTTGGGCAACATGAAGTACCCCAGTACCCAGGCCAGCACCATGAAGGGGAGCACCAAAATAAAGAGGTAGTGCCAGTTTAAAAACTGTAGGATCAGCCCGGCCGTGGACGGACCAATCGCCGGTCCAGCGGCAATTACCAGGGAAGAGAGGCCGAGGATCGAACCCCGCTTTTCGGGCGGGTAAATCGAGATCATGGTGGTCATTTGAAACGACATCAGCATTCCCCCGGCGCAGGCCTGAATCAAACGGGCAGCCAAAAGCATCCCAAAACTGGTTGCCACGCAGCCCAGTAAGGTGCCGGCGATGAAAGTTCCGAGGGTACCCAAGAAGGCCTGGCGGTTAGTGAAGCGCTCGTACAGGTTAGACGAAAGCGGTGTGATCACCCCGATCATCAGGGTGTAGCCCGTGGTCAGCCATTGAACGGTATTGAGGGAGCGGTGAACGTCGTGTTGAATAACCGGCAGCGCCGTTATCATCATCGTCTGGCTCATCAGGCTAATGAAGGTTGAAACAAGAAGGATGATCGTTACCATCTTGCGGACGTTGGGGTCAATTTTGGTATGCATTAACATTTCCTTTCTGATGGTCATTAAACGCCAGCCCCCGGTAACCATCACTTACTGAGGACCGCAGGGGTGCTCAGTTTCACCCCTAAAAAACACGATGGGTCCCAGTAATGTTCGCAGCCGAACCACCAGAACCCGTAACGGAGGATACTATGACGCCACTAAGGCATAATATTATCGCCGTTGTTGTAAATGCCCTTTTATTCTAACACTTTTCTTGGGTATGAAAACGACCAATGTGTTATCCTAACCACAGAACTGATAAGGAAGGGTGCAAGACATGGGAGAAAAAATAGCGGTCTTTTCGGATGTCCACGGCTCAGCAACGGGTTTGGCAGCGGTTTACCAGGATGCCCAGCACTTAGGGGCGACGGACTACTGGTTCGTGGGCGATCTTTTAATGCCGGGCCCGGGGGTCAACGAGGTTTGGGACCTCTTTTGCCAAATCAACCCCTCGTTAATTGTCCGTGGTAACTGGGACGACCTAGTCATTAACGGTGTGGCCGGGCGGATCCCGCCGACGAAACCCTCACGCTTGTACTTTGGCCGCCTGGCCCAGTACGTAGCCAGCCGGGTACAACCAGGGGTGGTCGAACAAATGGCGAAGTGGCCACTGCAACAAACGCGCCAGGTGGGGAAATACACCTACACGGTAAGCCACAACCTCCCCGACCTAGCGATGGGCCAGGACCTGTTCCCGACTAACCCGGCGCAAAACTTTGACCGGCTCTTCTCCGGTCAAAAGGCAGCGACCACGGCTCAGGTGGCCATTTACGCTCACGTTCACCACGAACTGATGCGCTACGCCACTGACGAACGCTTGGTCTTAAACCCGGGCTCGGTGGGGGAACCCTTTAACCGGCAGTGGGACTTGCAAGCAGATACTAGGGCGCAGTACATGCTGTTAGAAGTGGATGAGCAAGGGATCGCCGGGATTAATTACCGTCACGTCGCATACGACAAGGAAGAAGATTGGCAAATGGCGTGCGACTATGACCTCCCTTACCTGGAGCTCTACCGGCGCCAGCTTGATTCCGGTCGGGTCGATACCCATAACCAGGAACTGGTGGCCAAGGTTAGCGAGGAACACCATTACGCACAGGAGTACGCGGACTTTGTTAAGAAAATCCAACAATCGAAGTAAAACACTTGCAATTTCCAGAGTAAACAGTAAAAATTACTATTTGAATTGACGAGTGAATGAGTATGTTGAAGCGACGTGAAATTTAAAATTTAGGAGGAAAGTATGGCTAAAAAATCAAAAATTGCTAAGTTAGAACACCAACGGGCGACGGTCGCCAAGTACGCGGCTAAAAGAGCGGCCCTGAAGGAAGCGGGCGACTACATCGGTTTGTCTAAGCTCCCCCGGGATGCAAGTCCCGTTCGCTTACACAACCGCGACCAGTACGATGGTCGTCCCCACGCTTACATGCGTCAGTTTGGGATGTCTCGTCTGACCTTCCGGGAACTCGCCCACAAGGGGCAATTGCCGGGTGTCAAAAAGGCTAGTTGGTAGTAACGTTTAGGAAGGACGTAATCGATAGCCACGGTATTGGTGGTTGCCTACCGTCCTTTTTGTCACATTTGAAAATAGACTAAGGGCTGGGGAAAGCGTTCTTTTCCGGCCCTTTTTTTATTGGGGTGGTATACTTAAACGATAATACATTAGAACGGAGGAGCCCCTATGATTGACGCCATTGTTAAACGAACGGTTCGCTATCGCCAACATTCCTTTATCCGGGTGGTACGACGGACCCTGGCCGTCATCTTCCCCTTAGCCTTAATTGGCATTATCGCCCAGGTGTTGGTCATCGTTTTTTTCTCTAACGATGGATACTTATACAACGTTTTATCGATCGGGGATTGGGTCCCTAAGGTGGTCTTAACCAAGGCGCAGTATTCCCTGTTAGCCCTCTCACAGGTCACAATTGAGATGCTAACGGTGTATGCGGCCTACGGGGCAGCCCGCTACACCGCCCAACTCTACCAGATTGATGACCAGGTGCCGGGGATTACTGGGTTGGTGACCAGCCTCTTGCTTTCGGTACGCTACACGCCTAACCGCGGGGTCAGTTTCGATCAGAACATGATGAGCTACGGCTCGCTGTTAGGAGGCTTACTCGTTGGTTACTTGGTCGGTCAAATCTTTCGCTGGTTAGGGAAAAAGAACCGGCTCAAACCTGGTCAACCAATTCACACTGTCGACATTGAAGAGCAAGTGGCCGCCTACACTCGGCCAATCTTAGTCATTATGCTTGGCGCTTTGGCGATCAACTTTGTCTTAAACCTCGTGTCTTATTATTCTTCTTACACCCAAGCGGCGGCGTTGATGCAAAGCCTGAGTTCGGGTAACACACCCTTTTGGCTCAAGCTCTTGATGGTTTGCCTGACGACTTTGCTGGAGTGGTTAGGGATTATCAGCTCTTACAACTTCCAGCTGGGAACTGACAGTACGGCGGCAACGGCGAACCTAAATTACGCCTTGGCGCACCACACCGCATACGGGGTGCCGTACCCTTACCTTGGCTCTTCTCTTTACAACTCCTTTGCCAACTTTGGGGGAATCGGGCTCGCGTTGGCCCTGTTACTTGCAATGGCGATTGTGGCCCACAGTTATAACGAACAACGGATGGTGCGGGCCAACTTCTTACCGGTGCTGTTTAACGGGAACACGGGGCTAATGGTCGGCTTGCCGGTTCTTTTAAATCCGCTCTACATTTTGCCGGCGGTCTTTTTGCCAATGGTCAACATTTTAATTGCGGCCTTTGCCATCTTCATTCACTTAATCCCGACCCCGGTTTACTGGGTGCCGGATGGGACGCCGGGGCCGTTGGTGGCTTACGTTGGTAGTAATGGTAATTTCGTTACCTTACTCTTCACCCTTGCCCTGCTTGCCTTTGACGTTTGGGTCTACATCCCCTTTGTTCGGCTTTCCCTGGCCGTGGAGGAGCGGATCCGCGAAATCGATGCAAAGGAGGACCACAAAGATGTTTAAACTAACTAACCGTCAGCAACGGCGGAGCCTGTGGGTTTTGTTAGTGGGGCTCTTGTTGCTAGTGGTCCTTTTGATTCCCACCACCAGTTGGGTTAAGAGTAGCACGAAGGAACAAGCAGCCCAGCACAATTCCCAACTGTCCCCCTTAATTATGATTCCTGGTTCGTCGGCCACTAAAAATCGTTTTGACACCCTGGTTAATATCTTAAACCAGGGGAGCGCCACTAAACACTCCTTGTTAAAAGTTGAAGTTTACAATTCCGGCAAGATCACGTACACTGGGAAAATTCGGCGCGGTGATACGGAACCGATCATCGTGGTGGCCTTTGAAAATAACCACGATGGTTACTCCAATATCAAAAAACAGGCTAAGATGTTTAACGAGGCTTTCGAACAGCTGGTCCAAACCTATAAGTTCAATAACTTCAAGGCCTTTGGTCACTCTAACGGGGGGTTAATTTGGACGGTCTGGTTAGAAAAGTATTACGACGAAGCTGACGGGGCCAAGATTAAGACCTTGATGACCTTGGGGACCCCGTATAACTTTTCGGAAAGCTCGGTTTCCAATAAAACTCAAATGTTAAGTGACCTGATTGCCGATCGGGAGATGATCCCCAGTTCCCTAACGGTGTTATCAGTGATGGGAACGGAGACCTACAACTCCGACGGCTTGGTGCCGGAGGGGAGTGTGGAAGCTGGTAAGTACATCTACCAAAAGGTGGCTAAGCACTATACGACGATGACGGTCACCGGAACCGATGCCCAACATTCCAACCTGCCCCAAAACCAACAAATCGTTTCCCTGATTCAGGAATACATCTTGAACCAAAATGGCAATCGGCCGGGTAGCAAAAACCGCAGTAACCGGCAAAACCAGTCGAGTAGCAACTAAGCACGAGAAAGGATGATACGATGATTAAGAAACTCTCAGCTTGCACTAGTATTTTGATTGGGAAGAAAGCGACGATTGACGGCACGATCATAATTGGCCGTAACGAAGATGCGAAGGCGGCCTGGCCCAAACGGGTAGAAATTCACCCCCGCGATAGCATGGAACGCCTCTTCATTTCCAAAGAAACGAAGCTGACCTTGCAACTACCGGCCCACAGCGCTCAATACATGGCGACCCCGGAGTGGACCGATAAGAACGGACTCTTTGAAGAGGACGGCATTAACGAGTATGACGTGGCGATGTCAGCCACCGAGAGCGCCTACACCAATGAACTGGTGCTGGGATACGACCCGCTGGTGGAAAACGGCCTTAACGAAGAGGCAATGATCACGGTCGTCCTCCCCTACGTAAAAACGGCACGGGAAGGGGTGGCCCGCCTTGGTCAGTTAATTGCAGAGCACGGGACTGGCGAAACCAACGGGGTTCTCTTTGCTGATAACGATGAAGCCTGGTACTTTGAAACGGGTGGCGGTCACTACTGGGTTGCCCAACGGATCCCCGATGACGCCTATGCGGTGGTCGGCAACCAACTGGCAATTCAAGAAGTTGACTTTAACGACCCGGATAACTTTATGTTCCACCCCGGAATTCAGGCGTTTGTGTCCGAACACCACTTGAACCCTCATGAAGAGGGCTTTAACTTCCGGGAAATTTTTGGCACTCACGACCGGGCCGATGCCATCTACTCCACCCCGCGGGTCTGGTACGGTCACCAACTGTTCTCGAAGTCTAAGGCCCAAGCCGAACAACCAGAGGACCAGGACCTACCATTTTTGATGCAACCGGATCGCAAACTGAGCATTTTGGACGCCCAACGCTACCTGGCCTCCCACTACCAAGGAACGCCGTTTGATCCGGTGGGGCGCGGGAGCCAAGAGGAAAAGCACCGCTACCGGCCAATTTCGTTAGCCAAGACCCAGGAGTCACACCTGTTGCAGATGAATCGTGGCGGCGCCAATATTCATTGGTTGGCACTGGGGGTTGCGGCCCAAAGCGTTTACGTACCCTTCTTTGCCGGGATTGATGACGTGCCGGCCCCATACAAGCGCGGTAAGTTGCCCGCCCAACGCAACTCCGCTTACTGGATTTATAAGGAGGCGGGCGTCTTAGTCGACAGCCACTATCACGATTTCTTACCTGACCTGCAGGCGGTTCAAAAAGAACTTAACGTTAACGCCGTCAAAATGGTTGCCCAAACGGATGCTCACTTAAAGGAGCTGAAAACGGCAACGGAGCGGGCAAACTACTTAACCCGCCAAAGTATCAACTTTGCGACCGACGCCCTCAATGCCTACCGGGACCTATCACTAAGTTTACTGACCAAAATGACGGATTACAGCCCGCTTAACTTTAAGACTGACGAAAACCTTTAGTGACAGTCACCCGTCCCTAGCTACGGACCGAGTGACTGATGTGACAAAGCTAATCTAAAGCAGAACCGGATATTTCCCGGGTGATCATTAATGGCGGAGGGGATGAATATGGAAAGTTTGGTAATGGCAGTGAGTGCGGTAAGTAGCCAGCCCCTGTCAATGTTTATTGTGATTTTAGCGGCCCTCTTAATCCCCATCTTGATGGCCCGCTTTCAAATTACTGGGGTCCCAACCGCGGTGGCTGAGATCATCGTAGGGGTGATCTTGGGTAAGAGCGGCTTGCAAGTGGTTAACACGACCACCAACCTGAGTCTCTTGTCATCGGTGGGGGTGATCGTGTTAATATTTTTGTCGGGGATGGAGATCGATTTTTCCCTGTTCCGGCCGGAAAAAAGCAAGGGTGCCAATCACGAGGCCTCACCAGTCAAGTTGGCGGTGGAGGCCTTCATGGTCAGTTTGATCGTGGCGTTTGGCTTGGCTTTAGGGCTACGAAAATTGGGGCTCTTTAGCGACGTCTTCTTAGCAACGATCATCTTCACCACGATCGCCTTAGGGGTGGTGATTGCCACCCTAAAGGAAAAGGAGATCCTCAGTAAACCAATCGGCCAAACGATTTTGTTAACCGCTGTGTTGGGGGAAATAGTACCGTTGGTCTTGCTGACGGTGTACGCTTCCGTTCGCGGGGGTGATGCGACCAAAATCTGGTTGATTGTGATCCCGTTAGTAGTGGCGGTTATTTTGTTACACCGGTTTCACCGCCACTTTAGTTGGTTTAACCGGGTCACCAAGGCGACCACCCAGTTGGATATCCGGTTGGCGGTGTTCTTAATTTTCACCCTGGTCCTGGTTGCCGAGGCGGTGGGGGCCGAAAACATCCTGGGCGCCTTTTTAGCCGGGATGGTAATGAAGTTATTAGAGCCCTATGAATCAACCCAAGACAAGCTTACCTCGATTGGGTATGGTTTTTTCATCCCGATCTTTTTCATCATGACTGGGGCTAAGTTAAACCTACGTGAACTGTTGGTTAATCCCCACGCCCTGATGTTAATTCCGATTTTAGTGGCCGGGTTGGTCATCGCTAAATTGGGGACCTTTTTAGTCTACCGGCAGCGGTTTGGCAACCGAAATTCCTTTGCCGGGACCTTTTTGACCGTTACCACGATTACCTTGGTGCTGCCATCGCTGGAGGTAGCCAAAAACCTAGGTTCGATCACCCAAACCCAGTCTGATGCCTTCGTTTTGGCGGCGGTGATCGTCTGCATCTTTGCCCCGGTGGTCTTCAATAGTACCTTCCGCTTGGCAAAGGCGGACCGGATCAAGCAACGGGTCGTCATAATTGGGGCTAACGTTATGACGATCCCAATCGCCCAGCAATTAGAACGCAATTGGTACGACGTCCGGGTGGTCACCGATGATCAAGATAGTTACCACACCTACGATTCCGAACTGCAAAACATTTACTACCTTGAACAACTCAACCTTGCGACCCTGAAGCAAGCCGGCTTTTTGACGACCGACATCTTGGTGATTGGCCAGCAAAAAGAGGAGCGTAACCGAGTGCTCGCCTTGGGGGCCAAGGAAGCGGGGGTTGACCGGGTCATCGCCAATCAGTCTTCGATGCGGACGGCTAATGAGCAGACTCAAGCCCTAGTTGAGGCGGGGGTCGAAATTTTTAATACTTACAACGTGCAGGCGTCGGTCTTACGGGCCCTGATCGAGTCACCGTCAATCATGCAACTGTTGACCGGCACCGAGGCCGGCCTATTTGAAGTCCGGGTGAAGAATCACCGTTACAGTGGCATCCAACTGATGGACTTGCCAATGATTGACCAAATCACGATCAGCCGGATCCGTCGTAACGGGACTTGGTTGACCCCCCATGGCACAACGGTGATCGAGTATGGTGACCGGATTATCTTTACCGCGAAGGATAAGGACGTGGTGGCCAACCTGCGCGATGAATTTGCCCGCCCAAACTAAGCTCAATTGAAGGCGACGGCTGGCTATGTTAAAATCAAAACAAGCAATTAAGGAGGCCAAACGAATGCCATTAGTACACATCGACCTGATTGAAGGACGTAGCGAAGAACAATTAAAGGGGTTAGTGAAGGACGTTACGGCTGCCATCGCTAAGAACGCCAACGTACCGGAAGAACGGATCCACATTGTCTTAAACGAAATGCGGCCCGACCGTTACAGTGTTGCCGGCAAGATGGCTAGCGACAAGTAAAGACCCGGGGGTTCCGTTATGCGGAGCCCTTTTTTTCTTGTTACCTACCTAGAAAGGATGAACGAGCGTGAATGAGCAACAATATGTGATGGCCATTGATGAGGGGACGACCTCCTCACGGGCGATTATTTTCGACCACGCGGGTAAAGAAGTGGCGATTGCGCAAAAGGAATTCCGTCAGTACTTCCCCAAGCCCGGCTGGGTCGAACATGACGCCGAAGAGATCTGGGATAGCGTTCAATCGGTGATTTCAGAAGCGGTCATCAAGGCGCAAGTTAAGCCCTACCGGATTGTGGCGATCGGAATTACTAACCAGCGGGAAACCACGGTGATTTGGGACCGGAAGACCGGTAAACCAATCGCCCGGGCGATAGTGTGGCAATCAAAGCAGACCGCCCCGATTGCTGAACGACTAATCGAGGAGGGCTACACGAACCAGATCCACCAAAAGACCGGCTTAGTCATCGATTCCTACTTCTCGGCCACCAAGATCAAGTGGCTCTTGGATAACGTACCGGGGGCCCGGGAGCGGGCCAAACGGGGCGACCTACTCTTTGGCACCATTGATACCTGGCTCTTGTGGAATTTAACCAGCGGGCGGGTGCATGCCACGGACGTTACTAACGCCAGCCGGACGATGCTCTTTAACATCCACACCCTTGACTGGGACCAAGATATTTTAGACCTGCTCGATATTCCCCGGGAAATGTTACCGGAGGTCAGGCCGTCCTCGCACGTCTATGGTTACACGGCCGATTACCACTTCTTCGGGGTTCAAGTTCCGGTCGCCGGGATCGCCGGGGACCAACAGGCGGCCCTCTTTGGTCAGGGCGCCTTTGAAAAGGGGAGCGTCAAGAATACGTACGGGACCGGGGCCTTCACGGTCATGAACACCGGGACGACGCCAATGCTTTCGCAAAATGGCCTCCTGACGACGGTCGCCTATGGGATTGGCAACGAGGTGCATTACGCCCTGGAAGGGTCGATTTTCGTAGCGGGCTCGGCGGTTCAGTGGCTCCGCGATGGGCTACGGCTCTTTAAGTCGGCCGGGGAGTCTGAGCAAATTGCCGTTGATGCCCAGACCACCGGTGGCGTGTATGTGGTGCCATCCTTTACCGGCTTGGGGGCGCCCTACTGGGATCAAGAGGTCCGCGGGGCTATGTTTGGCCTCACCCGGGGGAGTAGCCGGGAAAATATTGTCCGGGCCACCTTGGAGGCAATCGCCTACCAGACCAAGGACGTTGTGGACACGATGGTCAAAGACACCAATTTACCGTTGACCACCCTGGCGGTGGATGGCGGGGCGTCGCGCAATAACTTCATGATGCAGTTCCAAGCCGACCTCTTACAAACGCCGATTGTCCGCGCCCAAATTGAAGAAACCACGGCGCTAGGGGCCGCCTTCTTGGCTGGGTTGGCGGTGGACTTCTGGGAGGATCAAAACGAGCTCAAGCAGTTGGCTAAGTCGGGTGACCGTTTTGACCCGGTTATGACCAAAGAAGAGGCTGGGCGTCACTACGCCGGATGGCAACGAGCCGTAGATGCCGTTCGCTACTTTAGCCACGGTGCTGAGGAATGATCCGGGTAACGGTACGGCAAGTCCGGCAGCTTGCTGGTAGAATTCAGGCGATCATTGATCACAACTACCTAGCGGGACTGATGGTCACGGAGAACTTTTTGCTGGCATTAATGGCTAGCTGGCAGCCGGTCGTAACCGACTTAACAACCACCGGGCGAGTTCCGCACCAACAAGTTGCTTACTGGCGCGGGGTTAGTCGGTGGGTGACGCAAGTAGAAACCCACCCGGAGTGGGTGCTTGAAATGGAACCCTATACCTCAGTGGTGGCCCAGCAAGCGGCTTGCCAATGCATCCACGCCTGTCAAGCCCAGGCGCTAGCTAACCCGCTGGCGGATGCACAAGTGGGAGTGGTGCAAGCTCAATTAGCTAAGTTTGACCTGCACACCCAATCGGTGGGGGAGCTAGCGATGATCCGCCAGTACTGGCAAGCGACAGGTGAATAAAACAGGAGTGAGTGGCCAATTACCTCCTTAGCAGGCCGTTAGACTAAGCTAGGGTGCAGGTTAGCGCAAGAACGCGGTGTTCTTCGCCCGTACTTAGGCACTAGGCCTGCGGTTGGTTGCCACGTTACCTGTCTAACATTCATGAATACAATAAGAGGTCGGGAAAAGATGTTTTCCCGACCTCATTTTTTTAGTTCTGAAGCTTATTTCCCATCCAGCTATTCCTTGGGTTTTTGGTGGTAGACGGCCCGCTGGTTGACCATTGGGGCGGCCCGGCGGTTCAAGAGAATGGGGACCTTTTCAACCGTCACCTGGGAGAATTCAAGGCCAAACCACTGAACCGGGGTGGTGGAGTGGTTTTGGATAAAGATCCGCGCCCCGATTAAGAGGTGTTGCCAGCCCCGGAGCTGGATACTAGACGATAGCTGGTCTTGGATGATCACGAAGCGGAAGTCGCCGACCTGGCGTCCGGGGGTGGTAGTGTACTTTTGCGGCTGCGGGTCGATGATCCCTTGGCGCATCAGGTCATTAACTACTTGACGCAGGTACAAGGGAACTTGGTGGTTCATCTTAAAGCCTAGGTAAAGTTGCAAGTTGACGATGTTGCGGGTGCCCATCATGTCGACGGTGTAGTAATTGGTGTAGGGTTCACTGGTGGTGTTGACCGTCACAAACCAGTAGACCTTAGCACGCTTGGGGGTCTTGTCTAGAATCGAGTAGAGGACCTCACGCTTGATGGCGTCGCCGTCTCTGACCTTGGTAAGCATGACCAAGTTGGAGATGTACAGGGGAATTGCTTCATCATCGGTTAGCTCTTGGAGGGTCCGTTTGTAATTGCCCAGGTGGGTCCACGCCGTTTCACCATCCAAGAAGTCGCGGAGCTTGTTGCCAAAGTACCAGGCCACCATGATGGCAACGATCACCAGGGTGATGAAGAGGGTCACGTAGCCCCCGTGGTCAAACTTGGTTAAAGAGGAAACCAGGAAGATGATTTCGATGACGGCGTAGAGGCAAGCAAAGGGGAGGGCGAACCAGTGGTGGCGCCGGCTAGCTAGATATTGGTAGAGCAAGAGGGTCGTCATGAACATGGTGATCGTGATGGCGAGCCCGTAGGCGGCCTCCATGTGCTCAGAGGTCCGGAAGTAAAATAGGACCAGGGTTGTGCAGGCGCACAGTAGCCAGTTGATCGTCCGGATGTAGATCTGACCACGCGACAAGGACGGGTGGATGATCGCCATCTTCGGCAAGAGCTTGAGCCCAATTGCCTCTTCCACCAGGGTAAAGGAGCCGGTGATCAGGGCCTGGGAAGCGATAATGGCGGCGATGGTGGCGATGGCAACCCCAAATAAGTAGGCCCAGGATGGCAGCATTTCGTAAAAGGGGTTAAAGGCCGAACTAGTGGTGGTAAAGTGGCCCAGGTTATGGATCAAATAGGCCCCCTGACCAAAGTAATTGAGGGTTAAAGTCAAAAAGACGAAGGGCCAGGTGATGTAGATGGCTTGGCGCCCGACGTGGCCCATGTCCGAATAGAGGGCTTCAGCCCCGGTCGTCGCCAGAAAGATGGAGCCCAGGATGAAGATCCCGACCTTGTTTTCCGGCGAAAAGAGGAGCATTAAACCATAGTGGGGGGAGAGGGCGCGTACCACCAGCGGTTCTTTAATCAAGTTGGCGATCCCAAAGACCCCCAAAAAGGAGAACCAAATCAGCATCAGGGGCCCGAAGCCCTTTCCGATCAAGACGGTCCCGAAGCGCTGAATTAAAAAGAGGATTAACAGGATCGTAAAAGTGACCCAGATAACCGTGGTTTGACTGTTAATCGGGGTAGCCGGACCAAGCGCAACCCCCTTGAGGCCTTCAATGGCGGTGGTCACCGTCACGGCCGGGGTTAGGGTACCGTCGGCCAGCAGGGCGGCACCACCAAGGAGGGCCGGGTAGATTAACCACTTACGGCGCTTACGAACGAGGTCGTAGAGGGCGAAGATCCCCCCTTCACCATGGTTATCGGCCCGTAAGGCGACCAAGACGTACTTAATGGTCGTCATTAACATTAGGGTCCAAAAGACGAGGGAGAGGCAACCAATGATGTAGTCTTCGCTAAGTTTGTTGAGACCGCCAGCATCGTTAATCAGGGCGGTCATTACGTAAAGTGGCGACGTTCCAATGTCGCCGTAAACGATCCCGATGGTGATCAGCCCCATCAGGGCGAGATTTTTCTTTCCTTGCTGCATGACAATTCCCTTTCGTTGCCCGGTAAATAGCCGGGTTGATTACCATCATTTTAATCTAATTTGCCAGGGCTGATAAGAAAAGCCCTTCTTGCGCTATAATGGTGGCAAATTAACGAAATCAATCATATGCTAAGCGGGACCAAAGTGCAATCAGAAAGGGGAAATTGGGGTCGAAATTATTTTAGAAAAAACAACCAAGCCCTTCTTTAAAAAGCACGCTGGCAGCCAAGCCCTAGCTAAGGAACGCATTGGGGCAATCTTGGAACGGGAGCAAGCGACTGGGCTGACAAAGGTCAAGTTAGCCCTCCGCCGGCCAGTGGCCGGGCGCCCCTACTTTGAGCTCTGCTGCAACCTGGCTAAACTCGGTTCAGTCCGGGTGGCCTTCACCCTAGACGGCCAGGTGGCGCGGATCTGGTTTATTTCTACTAGTTTACAAAAGGCCACCTTCACCAGCGAAGTGAGCCGGGTATTGCGGGAGGTCAGCAAATGAAGAGTATTAACGTCAAGCAGGCCGAACGCCTGGTGAAGGGGTTGGCTAAAGCGGGACCGGTCACTAAGGTCACCCTGTTAACCCGCAAGAAGGATCGCCAACTAACGATCGAGCGGGGGACGGCGGCCGTAGTGATCGACGAGCGGGGATTTTACACCGGACAAATCTCCCTTAACCTTAGCGATGGTCAAGCCAAACACGCCCTACTACAAGCCTTTAAACGCGAGTTCTCCCGTAGCCACCATCTATACTTACATCAGGAAAAAGATTAGCAAGGAAAAGAACTGGCCAAGTGCCCCGTTCGTAAACGATTCTTAACTAGTTTTTTAGTTAAGATTCCCCCAGCCGTTATGGCATGCGGTAAAATGAAGAGGTTATGAATTTTTTGAAGTAGGTATAATTATGAACTTTTCTTTTCGCCGCCGCCCACTTGGCACTCTGTATCTTAAATACACCCTGATGTTTGTCCTAATTGCCCTGGCAATGTTTGGGGGCTACGTGGTGACCGGCCACACCCTGATTTGGAACACGGATGCCTTAAACCAGCACCTTCCACTGATGGCTAAGTACCGGGAGATCGTACTTAACTGGCTCCACCATCCCTTTTCAAGTCACCAAGCCTGGTCTTGGCAAATGGGGATCGGCACCGATACCTTTCAGGTTTATTCTTATTACACGATTGGCGACGTTTTCGCTTACTTGGCCCTCCTATTTCCGGCGGCCAAGATTACCTTGGCCTACCAGGTCATCATCGTCTTGCGGATGTATTGCGTTGGTTTGGCCTTCATTTACTTTGCCCAGCACTTCGACTTTTCTGACCGGGTCATCCTGGCGGGAACGGCTGTGTACATGGTTAACTCTTACCTTTTGTATGTGGCCGTTGCCCAGCCAATGTTTACCACCACCTTCATGCTCTTTCCTCTGTTGGTCATCCAAGTGGAACGGGTCTTAAAGGGGGGGAGTGCTTGGCCCTTGACGGGGGCCTTCTTGTGGATGCTGGTGGCTAACTACTACCTCGCCTTCGTGGTGGGGGTGGGGACGATCATTTACTTGGTCTTACGGGTGGCCACTCACTACCGCCGTGCCCTCGACTACGGAAAGACCTTGCTTAAGCTAGTCTTTGCAACCGTGACCTCCATTTTGTTAGCGGCGGTCTTATTAGTTCCAGAGCTACTGGCGGTTCAAAACTCGACCCGGGCGGGGGCCGAGTTCGCTAACGGCCTGAAGACCTATCCGCTGTACTACTACCTCTTTTTACCTAAGCAATTAATTAACGGTGGGGACACGACCTTCATGTTCTGGTCGGCGCTGGGACTGGCGGCAATCGTCTTCTTAGCCATCGTCTACGTCTACACCCGTCCCCGGCAATACCCCCTGCTGGCCATCAGTTTGGCCCTTTCCTTGGTGATGCTCCTGATTCCAGCCTACGGGGCCTTTTTCAACGGGATGATGTCGGCTTCCAACCGGTGGACGCTCCTAATTTACTTACCACTGGCGATGACGGTCTGCGTCTTATTGCAAAATGTCCCCACGTTAGACCAAAGAACCCTCAGGATTATGATACTGGCCACCGGGGGCTACCTGCTAGTTCTGTTGGCGACCTACTTTTTCCAAAATGATGATGACCTCTTTGTGCCGGTCATCTTCTTGTTGGTGTCCCTGATGATTATTTCCCGGGTAATTGGTCACCCGGGGCCGGGGAGCGAACGCTGGCTATTAGGGGTAATCTTAGCTAACGTCTGCTTTAACGCCCTGTACGCTGCCTTACCCTATAACGGTGGCTTTGCCAATGACATGCTCACCCGGGGCCAGTACCAGGCAATTACCAGCCAGCGCTACGGGGGCCTAAATCAGGGCCTGGCACAAAAGTCTTTTTACCGGGTCAACACGATCTCCAATAATGACATCATCGATTCGTTGAAGATGTACAACGATTTGACCAGTGGCTTGAACGCCGTTAAGTCTTACTATTCACTTCAAAACAAGTACGTCGGGGCGTTCTCACGGTCACTGGGTAACGTGCAGTACCAATCTAACATTCCGCTCAACCAACTCGACGATCGGACGGTCCTCAACAACTTCTTGGGGGTCAAGTACCTCTTCGTCCAGTCTAATGGCGATAACGCCACCAAGATTCCGGCCGGTTACACCCTGGATAAAACCACGACGCCCATCATCAATTACGACCAGGGGCAACCAAGCGATGCCAAGACGGCGGCGGATCTAACGACGATTCAGACCAGCCGCTATACGACCAAAAACGCCTTCCCGCTCTTGTATTGGCAAGACACCGCCATCAGCCAAGCGACCTACCGTAAGTTATCGGCGACCCAAAAGGAGCGGGCCTTGGCAAGTGGGGTGGTGTTGGCGGGTAACCAAGTCGCCATTAAGGGGTTAAAGAAGGCCAACCTCGCTGGGGAGGTTAAGAAGTTAACTGCCACCTTGATTTCTAACCGCTTAACCCCGGTCAAGGCTAGCCAGTTGGTTCAAACCGACCCAGATGAAACCTATCGCTTGACCTTCCCGGACCTGACTAAAAAGGCCGTGGCTAACGCTACCAAGGGGAGTGAGTTGCACGTTGACGTTTCATCCATTAAGTTCACCCCCTTCAGTATGAAAGAAGAGCTTGCTTACGAGGCGGCCCACGATCAGTACATGCTGACCAACCCGGGCTCAACGTATAACGCTAAGTTTGCCCGCTACCAAAATTGGCGTAAGCTAGTCCTAAAGGGGACTCCCGATAAGTCGTTTACGATTACGCTCACTTCTTCAAAGGGGGAGGAGACAATCACCCAACCCAAGCAGTCAATCCTCTCGTTCTTTAAGTTAGTAACGGATGGCTCTTTGAACTTAGGGTACTTTGGTGGTCCGCTTCCCCAAAGTGTCGGCGTTACCTTCAGTAAGCTAGGAACCTACCGGCTAAAGTATACGGTTGAAGCCGAAAAGTTGGGTAAACAGTATGATCAACAAGTTAAAACCATTCAAAGCCACGCCCTAAAGGACCTTACTTTCAAGACTAACCAGGTGTCAGGGACGATCACGACGAACCGGACTGGAATTTTAACTTCGTCAATTCCTTATTCGAGCGGCTGGACGGCCACCGTTAACGGAAAGGCGGTTAAGTTGCTACGTACTAACCAGGCCTTCGTGGGGCTTCGGCTTCCAGCGGGACACCACCGCGTTGTTTTACGCTATCACGTACCAGGACTGACGCTGGGGGCGAAGGTTAGCTTGGTAGGGCTGGGATGGACCCTGATGGCAGCCTTGGCCACCCTAGTGTTCAAACGGCGTCGAGCCAAGTAAGGACTGGAGATAACGTCAAAATTGCCGCTAATTGGCAGTTCTTAACCAATCACCATGGTCCCTCGGGAAAAGCGGCTGGCCAATGTGGTGGATTGGGCTTGCTAAGCCTGCTGTGTAACATTCAAAGTTTTTAAAAGGGGCCGGGAGAAATTTTCTCCTGGCCCCTTTTTAGGTTTAAGTATCGTTATTGATCTGACTTGAGCCAGTTACCAAGGTAGTCGCGAAGTGCGATGGCTTCGTCCTTGGTAATGGAATAGGTAGCGTCAACTTGGTCTTGACCAGTGACGGCTTGGTTCGATAGTAACAAGAAGAGTTGGTGGTCCCGGGGGACGATTGACATTTCGTTGGCCAGACCGTCGTCATCTAATTCATCGTTATAGCGAACGTCAAACCAATTACCATCAGTTGTTAATTTACGCACCTTTTAATCCTCCCAATGATCAAAAAATCAGGTTCCCAATGTAGGGTCCCTGATATAAATCATATTTAATTCTTAGCACTTTCGTCAAGTTTAATTGAGTGGCCCCGTTGGCGATCCTTAAGTTGGAAGGAAACAATGAAGGCGACGGCAATTAAGGCAATCGTAAAGTAAAAACCGGTGTGGCTTCCCGCCGTAAAGCGAGCGGCGGCGGAACCGGTGGCTGCTCCACGACCCAATTCCAAGAAGGAAGTGGCAAAGGCAGTTGCTAAAGCACCTACGACTTGTTGCATCGTGTTGAGAATTGTAGATCCATCACCAGCTTCCCGTCCGGACAGGGAGTTCAGAGCGGAAGTTTGGGCGGGCGACATTGCTAAAGGCGCCCCGATCATTAAGATTACGTGAGCGGCGATGATATAAACAATGCTTGCGGTATCGGAAGCCATGGCTAACATAACGGCCCCGATAAAGGCGATGATAAAACCGAGAATGGCGGGCCGACGTGCACCAATGTTATCGTATAACCGACCGGCAATTGCGGAGGTCACGGCGTTGATCACCCCACCAGGAAGCATGATCACCCCAGTTAAGGCAACGGCAATTCCCACCCCGTTTTGAATGTATTGTGGCATCAGGTACATTGCAGACAGGATGATTGCGAAGTCCAGCATTACCAAGATGGTCCCAACGGTGAATTCTTTGTTCTTTAAGACCTTCAGGTTTAGAATTGGTGATTCTAACGTTAGTTGACGGTGTACATAAAGGAATAAGACGACAAGGCCAATTACTAAACTAACAATTACCTGCCAGCTAGCCCAACCGTAATGGCTAGAAAGGCTCGCCCCAGCAACAATCCCGGAAAAACCGATGATTGATTCGATGATTGATAATACATCAACACGCGGCTTGCTGATGTGACCGACGTTTTCCAGTTCCATGACCGCAAAAATTAAGGCAATCACGAGCAGGGGAATGAAGGACCAGAAGATCCAACGCCAATTTGCAATCCCTAAGATCAACCCGGTTAAGGTTGGCCCAATGGCGGGAGCAAACATGATTACCAATGCCATGATCCCGTTTACGGCCCCTAATTTTTGGGGTGGGAAGATTTGCATCGCAACGGCGAACATTAGCGGCAAAATAAGCCCGGTCCCGATCCCTTGGATCATACGCCCGGTTAATAGGAGGGCAAAGCTTGGGGCCATGGCCGAAAGTACACTCCCTAAAATAAAGACCAATAAGGCAAAGATGATGATTTTACGCGTTGAAAACCACTTTGAGATGATTGATGAAAGGGGCATGATGATCCCAATAATCAGCATGTAACCCGTTACTAACCATTGCAAAGTGGCAGTCGACATGTTAAAGGCAATGCTCAACTTTGGTAAGGCAATGTTGAGGGACGTTTCTGAAAACATCCCGACAAAGGCGCCGAGAAGCATCGAAACCATGGCAAGCTTAGGGTGCCGAACCCGGCTTGCTGAGGTGGTACGTGGATGGGCTTGTTCCATTTGAATGTTTTCCATAAATTAATTTACAACTCCTTCTCTTGATTTCACAATTGATTACATTACCATAGTTTTTTTAGCCTCGTAAGTTAAAAGTTTCTCATCTTTAAGAAAATCTTTACCAACTAATTAATGCCCCCTATGCATTATTGTTGCCTTAAAACGGGCATTTGACAACGATGAAACCGTTAACGATGATTTAGAGAAAGAAGTTGTTTTTTCATGAAATAACGGCGATTTAAGTTTTTATACAAGTGAGTGGAGGAGAAGTTAGGATGAAAAATAATAAAAATCGGCGCATGGTAATAATGATTGCCATAATTTGTGTCTTAGCGCTAGCGGGGACCTGGCTAGTCCGGGCCCAAGCTAGGCAATTAAATTCAACAAAATATGTTCAATCAACGATGCCCACGCTCTTTTTCCACGGCTATGGCTCCAGCGCCAACGCCGAAGATCACATGGCCAAAGCGGCGCAAAAAGCCGGGGTAACCAAGACGATCATCCGCGCTAACGTCACTAAGCAGGGGACGGTTAACCTGGTGGGGACGATCAAAAAGGGGGCCATCAACCCAATTGTCGAAGTCAACTTCGCCGACAACCGCAACCCCGACTACCAAGTAGACGCTCGCTACGCTAAAAAAGTGGTTGTTGCCCTTCAAGAGAAGTACGGTTTTAAGGAGATGAACATGGTGGGCCACTCGATGGGGAACATGGGGATTGCCTTTTACCTGGTTAATAATGCCAACGATAAGAAACTTCCCCAGCTAAAAAAACAGGTAGACATTGCCGGTCATTTCGACGGGATTCTTGGTTACGACCAACCGGCGGGCTTGTCTATCAACCAAAAGACGGGGGAGCCTAACAAGATGACGGACAGCTTTAAGGAGCTTTTGAAGTTGCGTCAAGTCTACCCACGCCAAGCGGCGGTCCTCAACCTGTACGGCGACATCGGTAACGGCAGCGACGGCCGCGTTGCCAACATTTCCAGTGAGACGCTTAAGTACCTGGTGAGCGGCCGGGCCAAGTCATACCAAGCCCACCGTTTTACTGGTAAGCAAGCACAACACTCCAAACTGCATAGCAACGCCCAGGTCGACCGCTACCTGATCGACTTCTTATGGAGAAAATAGGAGTGAGTGCGCCCCAACCTCCTCGACGGACCGTTGATTAAGTGAGGGAAGCTAAAAAAGCTGAAGGCGTCGTCGTCTCCAGCTTTTTTTCTTATCATTTATTCGGGGCGGTAGTTAGCGACCAAAAAATCAGCCATTGACGTGGGGGCGTGGCCGGTGATGGTCCAAAAGTCATCACTAGTTCCGCTCAACAGGCCCATGGCACCAGCTTGGTACATCGAGGCCAGTTCGTCACCATCCCCTTCTTCTCGGTATAACCGGGCGAACTCAGCAACCGAAACCGGCTGGTAACCAATTTGGTGGCCGCTAACCTTAGTCATGATGGCGGCTAGTTCGGTCATTGGGAGGCTGGTTGACTGGCTAAGGAGGTAGGTTTGGTGGTGATCCCGCAGGGCGGGGGTTAAGGCGACCTTAGCGATTGCCTCGGCGGAGTTTTCCTGGGAAATAAAAGACATTGGTTGGTCGCCAACCGGGTAAATAACGTTCTGCCGTTCAATCAGTTCCGGTAGGTAAGGAACCAGTGGGTCGGCGTAGAGGCTGTTTTTGATGACGGCGTAGTTAAGCCCACTCCCGGCTAAGCGGGGAGGTAAGTAGGCGTAAAAGGGCGCCATCCGGAAGGGGTTATTGGCTTGATCGGCAAAAAAAGAGACCGCGACGATGGAAGGGACGTTAGCATCCTTGATCGCCGTTAACAGGTTCTCCAGTTCCGTTACCCGGCCGGTCAAACTGTAGGTTAACGACGGGACGTAAACGACCACGTCGCTCCCGGCCAGGGCGGGAGTCAGGGTAGCGGGATCTTGGTAGTCTAAGTGGGCAACCTGAAAGCCAGCTTCCTTTAGAGCGGCGGCTTTGCTAGGGTTGTGGGCGCCAATCCGAATTTGATTGGGCGAAAGAGTTTTGCTTAGTTGGTGGACAATCCGGCGACCCAGGTGGCCGGTTGCCCCGGTGACGGTAATCAACATAAAAATCCCTCCTTTGTGTAACTTTAATTGTAACATATTGGAGGGGTTTGGGGTTAGCCTTGGTTGGTGAGGTAGTCTTCTAGGACGGCCAAGACACCGTCGTGGTTGTTGTCGAGGGCCGTAAGGTGGTTAGCTGCGGCGATGGCAACCGGGCCGGCGTTTTTCATTGCGTACCCAAACTTAGCGAGCTTGAGCATCTCGGCGTCGTTACCGCCGTCACCAAAGGCGATCAGGTCGGCACCGGAAAGGCCCCAAGAGGAGAGCAAGTCGTTGAGGGCGGTCGCCTTGTTAATCCCCGGGACGGTTACGTCAACGGAGCCGTTACCACTCGGGGTAATCCGAACTTGATTGCCAAAGCGGTCCTGTAGGGCGGCCAATTGTTCGTCAACCTTAGCTGGGTCCAGTAAAAAGGAGAGCTGATAGTAGCGATCGGCCGGCAGGTCCTTGTAATCGTCGACCAGTACGTGGTTGGGGAAGTAAAATTGTTGGCGCTTAAGGGTCGCGGCGGGGAGTTTAGCGTAAACGTAGCCGTGCTTAACCCCGGAGAGGGAAGGGGTGAGCTTCAAGTCATTACACAAGAACCGAATCACCTCGTCAGCGACGGCTTGCTCAACCGTGGTCTGCACCAGATCTTGGCCTTGGTAGACCACGTGGGCGCCGTTTTCGGACACGAAGTAGAGGCGCTCCTTAGTGTCCGGGAAGTAATTGGTGAGGCACTCGTATTGGTTGCCAGACGACACGATTACCTTGACCCCCTGGTCCTCAAGTTGGGATAAGATACGTTCAAAACGGGCGTGGTCGTAGCTCTTATCGTCGTGGACGAAGGTAGCGTCCATATCAAAGGTGACTGCCTGAAACGGTAATGACATTGAAATTCCTCCTTTAATAACAAAAAATGGCGATCACGAAACCGTGACCGCCATACTATTGGGCTAGCTGGGTTCGAACCAGCGCATGACGGTACCAAAAACCGTTGCCTTACCACTTGGCTATAGCCCAATTAAATTACTTAATCATCTTACCCGGAGTCGTTCTAAAATGCAAGTGATTTTGGTGAATTTCTTGGTATTTTTTCTTGGAAGCGTTCAACTAAGCCCATTCTCTTGACCAAACATGCAATGGTTGTATAATTGAACCCATTGTTAATAATTATACATTCAGATGGGAGATATCTAATGGATCGACAAACGGATACGGCCTTCTTTGGCCAACCGCGGGGGCTTTCGACCCTCTTTTTCACCGTCATGTGGGAACGGTTTTCCTACTACGGGATGCGGGCAATCCTACTTTTTTACATGTATTACGCCGTTACTAAGGGTGGCCTGGGAATTAACCAGACTACGGCTGCCTCGATTATGTCAATTTATGGCTCCTTAGTCTACATTTCGACGATTGTCGGGGGCTGGCTGGCCGACCGGGTCTGGGGAACGCGCCGGACCGTTTTTTTAGGGGGCTTTTCCATCATGCTGGGCCACATCTGCCTCTCCTTGCCCTTTGGGGTGAGCGCCCTGTATGGTTCAATTGTCTTCATTGTGATTGGGTCGGGGCTGTTAAACCCGTCCGCTTCGTCAATGGTCGGGGACTTGTATGCGGAAAACGACCGGCGCCGTGACGCTGGTTTTTCGATGTTTGTTTTCGGGATCAACCTGGGGGCCGTCGTTGCCCCGTGGGCGGTGCCGTGGGCCGCTGGCGGCTTTGGTCTCCGCCTCTTTGGTAGCGAGCAAAACTTTCACGCCGGCTTCGCCCTAGCGGCGATTGGGATGTTCTTTGGCTTGCTCCAATACATTTGGGACGGTAAAAAGTACTTACCCGAAGGTAGCCTGACCCCGGACGATCCGCTGACAGAAGCGGAGAAAAAGACGGTAATCAAGTGGGCGGCGGTGATCGTCATCGCCTTAGTGGCGGTCCTGGGGCTCATGGCTGTCTTCCACAGCTTCAACGTTAACGGTGTCATCAACTTAATCACGGTGATCGCCATTGCCATGCCAATCGTTTACTTCGTAATGATGCTGCACTCAAAGAAGGTCACTAAGTTAGAACGCAAGCGGGTGGTTGCCTACATCCCGCTCTTCATTGCCGCCGCCATCTTCTGGGGGATTGAAGAGTCCGGTTCCGTGGTCTTGGCCCTCTTTGCCGAGCAACGGACGGTCTTGCACATCGGGGGGTGGCACTTTGCCGCCGCTAACTTCCAAACCTTAAACCCACTCTTTATCATGCTACTGACGCCGGTCTTCGTTCTCTTATGGGACCACTGGAAAAAGCAACCGACTTCACCGGGGAAGTTCGCTTGGGCGTTGGTCTTTTCCGGGTTATCCTACGTTTGGATGGCAATTCCGGGGATGCTCTTTGGAACGGCCGGCCGGGTTTCACCGCTGTGGCTGGTTGGTTCCTGGTTCTTAGTCGAAATTGGGGAAATGCTGAACTCGCCAATTGGCCTGTCGGTAACGACCAAGTTGGCCCCTAAGGCCTTCAAGTCTCAAATGATGAGTTTATGGTACATGGCCGATTCAGTTGGCCAAGCCGTCAACGCCCAAATCGTTAAGTACTACTCATCGGCGACCGAAGTACCGTACTTCATCGCCGTGGGGGTCGTTTCGATTGCCTTTGGGATCATCCTGATGTTCTTCGTTAAACGGATCCACAACTTAATGGGTGGCGTTGATTAGGCAAAAACGACTAGTTGATTAGTTGCGCTCAGGTAACCAGTCTAGCAATTTTGCCACGTTAATATTCATTAATTTAAAGGGGACCGCTCTGGTGAGGGTGGTCCCTTTTTTGCGTGTAATTAGGGGGGGAAAACGTGACGCACTAAACAAAGGTGGTGCGGAAACCAACCAACAGCTGGCGGTGTGTCGACAGGAGTACTCCTTGCGAATGATTAGAATAAAATAATAAGAATTGATCCTTGACGAGATTAAATGAGAATGTTTTAATGTAGTTATCAACTTGAAGGAGGAACACCACCATGAATCAATTAACCCACCTTACGAACAGCTATTTTTCCTTTGCTTATTTCGAATAGCGTCCGCACCGCTTAGGTCCGGACGACGACGTTCAGACCTAAGCAAGATTTTTTGGTACTTCCTTGCTAGGGCAGTCTAGCAAGGAATGGTGGCGACATCTCTCACTTTCATTTCCTTTGGTGATTACCGGCTAGACTGAGCAACGTCTTAGTTTAGCCGGTTTTTTTATACCTTTGGAGGAATGAACATGGAATCTAATTTAACCGTCAAGGCACCCACCATTCACCGGGCCCGCTTGGCCTGGTCGCTGTACATCAACTACTTCATTCACGGGTTCGGGATAATTATCTTGGCCCAGAACATGACTAGCCTGGGGGCGGCTTGGAACAGCCCCCTGAAAATTGTCTCCTTTGTTATTTCAGGAGTTGGGATCGGGCGCCTCTTGTCCTACCTGATTAACGGGTTTTTAGCTGACTTATCTAGCCGTAAGGCCTTTGTCTTGCTGGGGATGAGCGCCTACCTAGCCTTTGCGATCGGAATCCCCTTCAGCCACAACATTTAACATTTACGTCGCCTACTTCTTCGCGATCCTGGCCGGGATTGCCAACTCGGCCCTCGATGCCGGCACCTACACCACCTTCGTTGAACTAAACGGTGGTAACGGCGCGGCCACGATCTTAATCAAGGCTTTCATGTTGGCTGGCGAGTTCGTCTTGCCACTGCTCATCGCCCAACTAACGGCCAACGGGCTATGGTTTGGCTGGTCCTTTATGACCATGGCCGCCCTGGTGGTCATCAACTTCGTCTTGATCTTGCCCCTGTCCTTCCCCCTGCCTAACCAAAGTCCGGCCCAAGAAGGCAGCGGAGAAAAAAAGGTTAAACCAAACTGGGTGACCACGATCGCTTTGGTCTTATACGGGTACACCTCCATGGCGGTGATGATCTGGTTTACCCAGTGGATCTCCCTCTTTGCCGCTGACAGCTTGAACTTTTCCGACGGTCAGGCCCACTTTCTCTTGTCGCTTTACAGCCTGGGTTCAATCAGCGGGGTAATGTTGATCTTTGCCCTCTTAAAACGCAACGTCAAGGAGACCCACCTGTTGATTAGCATGAACGTGATTGCCGTCCTCGCCTTGTTAGGGGTCCTGGTTGGCACCAGTACCGTGATGGTGCAGGTGGCTAGCTTCGTCTTCGGGATTAGTGCCGCCGGGGGAATCATGCAAGTCGGTTTGACCCTGTTCATGCCTTCTTCCCGCACCACCGGGGGATGGTCACCGGGGAGTACTACTTCTTTGGTAGCATTGCTTCCTTCACCGTTCCGCTAATTACCGGGGTCTTGTCAACCACTAGCATGCGGGCGGCGATGACCGGTGACCTAGTGGTGGGGTTAATCGGTAGCGCCCTGATGCTCGTCGTTTTGATCAGCGAAAGGGGGCGTCACCATGGCTGAGTTAGAGCAGCTCCGTAACCAGATCAACCAAGTCGACGAACGGCTCGTCGCCCTTTTAAAGCAAAGGTTTGAAATCGTTGAGGCGGTTGCCCGCACGAAGCAAGCAAGCGGGGCGCCGGTCTTTGATCCAACCCGGGAACGGGCGGTATTGAAGCGGGTGGTCGACCTAGTGGCAAACGAGGATTACCAACCCGCCGTAGCGCAAGTTTTTACCACGATCATGGATCAAGCCAAGCAACTAGAAAGGAAAAAATTATGTTAACTTACCCTCACGGCCGGTGAATCACACGGCCCCCAAGGAACCGCGATTATTGAAGGAATTCCGGCCGGTCTAGCCATTGACGTGGACCAAATCAACGCCGCTTTGGCAAGCCGCCAAGGTGGGTATGGCCGGGGCAGTCGGCAACAGATTGAACACGACCAGGTTGAGATTCTGGGTGGGGTCCGCCACGGCCTTACCCTAGGGTCACCGATCACCCTCGTGGTGAAAAATCGTGACCACGCCCATTGGTCGTCGATCATGCACCCAACCAGCCCAGCCACCGCGGAAAACACCCTACGCAAGGTGGAGCGGCCCCGGCCCGGCCACGCCGACCTGGTTGGGGGGTGAAGTACCGTCACCGCGACCTGCGCAACATCTTGGAACGTTCTTCGGCCCGCGAGACGGCGATCCGGGTGGCGGTTGGCAACGTCTGTGAACAACTACTGGCCGCCTTGGGGGTGACCTTGGTCGGCTACGTCCAAGCAATCGGCCCGGTCGACACCGACCTAACTAAGCCCCAAACGGTGAGTGAAATTAAAGACGCCATCACCCAAAACGACCTGCGGATCCTTGCTCAAGACCGGGTAGCGGAACTTCACGACCTAATTGACCAGACCCGGCGTGCGGGCGATACTCTGGGCGGTTGGATCCGGGTGGTCGTTAATGGGATGCCGGCCGGTATCGGGAGCTACGTTTCCTGGGATACCAAGCTAGATGGTCAGTTGGCCGCCGCCGTGATGGGGGTCAACGCCATGAAGGGGGTTAGCATTGGCGACGGCTTTGAGATCAGTCGCCACCCCGGCAGTCAGGAGATGGACGAGATTAGCCACGACGCCGATGGCTACCACCGTTTATCCAACCACCTCGGGGGCTTGGAAGGCGGGATGACCAACGGGATGCCCCTGATTATTAACGCGGCCATGAAGCCGATCCCGACCCTTTACAAGGCACTCAAGACGGTTAACGTGGTGACCAAGGAAGTGGAAAAGGCCAGCGTCGAGCGTTCCGACACTACCGCGATCGTGCCGGCTTCGATCGTGATTGAAAACGTGGTCGCCATCGAATTAGCCAAGGCCTTGACTAACAGTTTTAACGCTGACAACCTGGCCCGGCTGCAAGAACAGTTAGCTGCCTACCGAGAAGAACTGCGGGGTTATTAATATGAAGATTCACACCTTAGGGCCGGCGGTAACCGATTCCTACCGGGCCGCCGAGCAATACCGGGCTGACCACGAAAATCTTGAGGTGGTTGGCCACCCCAGTTTTGAAGTGCTCTACCAGTCAATCCCGGAACTAAGAGGTGAATTATTATTAATTCCCGCGGCGGTCAAAACGCCAACCGGGGCCAGTTGGGGGGACCTGCACTACCAATACGGTGACCGGTTAGAGCTAATCGACAGCCTAATCACCGAACTTTCCCCGTTGGCCATTTTGGAACGGCGGGGGCGAAGCGGTCAACGGGCCTATTGCCACCCGGCCACGATTGATTACTTAACGAGAAACGTTGAGGGTCCCTTGGAAATTATGCCCTGCCCGAGCAAGTGGCAGGCTTACCAGTGCTATCAAACAGACGGGCGGTATACCCTGACCAGCCAGGCCTTTGCCGGGCCGGCCGACCGGGTAATCAAAACCATTCACTTAAAGATGCTGTGGAGCGTGTACCAAGTTAGGGGAGAAACGGATGCAAAAACGAGCGTTAACAATTAATAGCCGGCGCCTGAACGGGGAACTGGCGGTGCCTGGTGACAAGAGCATTTCCCATCGCGCCCTGATGATCGGGGCGTTAAGTGAGGGGACCACGGTGATTGATCACTTTTTGGCGGGGGAGGATTGCTTGAGCACTTTACGGGGCCTGCAAGACCTTGGCGTCGAGATCGATCGAAAAGGGGAGCACGTCGAAGTAATTGGACGGGGAATCGCCGGCCTGGTTGAACCGGCGGCGCCCCTTCAAATGAATAACTCGGGGACCTCCACCCGTCTTTTGATGGGGATCTTGGCGGGCCAGTCCTTCACTAGCCAACTGGTGGGGGATGCCTCCTTCAGCCGGCGCCCAGGGATCAACAACGGTGAGTGAACCACTGCCGACCCGTGATCACACCGAACGGCTCTTGAAGGCCTTTGGGGCGAACTTAACCGTCGACCGGGCGTCGAACTCGATCACCGTGACCCCCGGGGCGCGCTTGGTTGGCCAAGAGGTCCTGGTCCCCGGCGACCCTTCCTCGGCGGCCTTCTTCTTGGTGGCCGGGGCGGTGATCGCCAATTCGCACCTGACGGTTAAAGACGTCTGCCTAAATCCCACCCGGACGGGGCTCATACGGGTCCTGAAAAAATGGGGGCGCGCCTTTCAATTAAAGAGACGGCTAGCGGGGGCGAGCCGTTAGGGGATGTGACAATTCAAACCAGCTAGTTAAGGGCGGTAACGGTGACCGCCAAGGACGTACCGGACTTGATTGACGAACTACCGCTAGTGGCCCTGCTAGCGGCCTGTGCAGACGGGGTAAGCGAGATTAGCGGGGCGGGCGAACTGCGGGTCAAGGAGACCGACCGGATTCAAACGGTCGCCGAACTGATCTTGCAACTAGGGGTGGACGTGGAAGAACGTCCGGATGGTTGGCGAATTGTCGGCCGCCCCAATTGGCAAGTTCAAAAACCAAACTTAAATAGCCACGGCGACCACCGGCTGGGGATGTTAGCGGCCGTGGCGGCCCTCCGCTTAACGACGCCGCTGTTCTTGATTGACCCGGACGCCGTGGCGGTCTCTTACCCCAGCTTCTTTGCCGACTTAGCCAAGTTAGGAGGTGCTTAAATGACTACCGTCTTTATTCACGGCCTCGGCCTGATCGGGGGATCCTTGATCAGGGCGATTCGGGTTAGCCATCCCCAGGATCAAATCATCGCTAGCGATCCGAACTAAGCCGCACTGGATTACGCCCTGCAAGTGGGGTTGGTTGATGAGGCGACCACTGGCCTCGCGGGAGCACAACGAGCGGACTTTATCATCTTGGCCGGTCCCGTCTTGGCGATCTGCCAAGACCTGGCTGACCTGGCGAGAATGGAACTGAAAGAGGGGGTGGTGGTGACCGACGTGGGGAGCACCAAGCAAGCGGTGCTAAAAGCCGCCCAACCGCTAGTTGACGCCGGGGTCGCCTTCGTGGGCGGTCACCCAATGGCCGGTTCGCACAAGAGTGGGGTCCAAGCCAGTCGGCACGACCTGGTGGAAAACGCCTTTTACTTCCTGGTTCCCACCGGCCCAGTTGATCACCGGGCCAGTTTAAAAGACCTGCTGAGTGGAACCGGGGCGAAGTGGTTGACCGTCACTGCCGAGGAGCACGATTACTTGGTGGCCCAGGTTAGCCACCTCCCCCACGTGATTGCGACGGCCCTGGTTAACCAAACGGCGACCGCCTTTGCGGGGCAACCGCTAGGGGAACGGGTGGCGGCCGGGGGCTTTAAATCGGTGACCCGGATCGCCGCTTCGGATCCGACAATGTGGGCGGCGATCATGGCGACCAACCGTGATTTGATTTCCCAACAGTTAGCCAGTTACCTAAGGGATCCGCAACGCTTCAAGGACCTGATTGATAAGCAAGACCAAGCGGGGCTGTTTGAAACCTTTTCCAAGGCCCAGGTGCGCCGCAACCGACTCAACCAACAAAGTAAGGACCTTTTTTACGACCTCTTCATCAACATTCCGGACCAGGTGGGGGCGATTGCCGGCGTCATGAACCGTTTAGCGGCGGCGAACGTCAACGTCATCCACTTGCAAGTGTTGGAACTGCGGGATGAAATTAACGGGGTCTTGCAACTGACCTTCAGCACCCCCGCCGATCAAAGGCGGGCCGCTGGGGTCCTCAACGATTACGAAATCATTGAACGGGGGGACCAAGAATGAACTTAATCCTAGTTGGCTTCATGGGTAGCGGCAAGACCACCGTCAGCACCCTGCTTGGTGAGGCCTTACAGCAGCCAGTCTACGACCTCGATGACGAAGTGGAGAAGGCGGCTTGCAAGCCGATTCCCCAAATTTTTGCAAACGACGGCGAAGCGGGTTTTCGCGACCTGGAGCACAGCGCCCTTAAGGAGGTGGTTAAGCGGCGCCAGGGAATCTTAGCGACCGGTGGCGGGACCCCAGTGGCGGAACGTAACCAACGACTGCTTGAACACGCCCAGGCCCCGGTAATCTTGCTGACGGCTAGCCCCGCCGAGACCGCCCGGCGGTTAGGGGACGGGGAGGGGCGCCCGCTAGCAAGTAAGCTAACCCCGGCGGAGTTAGCGGACCTCCAAGACGCCCGCCGCCCCGCTTACGATCGTTGTGCCGACCTCACCATTCGCACGGATAAGCTCTCACCGACGGCGGTGGCCGAGTTGATTATCGCCTTTTTACGGATCCACCAAGACCAAAGTGCCTAAGGGCGCTTTTTTAGTGGTGGGGAGAAACCGTCTTTACGACAAGGGAAAGGCAAATGGCATTAATGCGCATAAAAATGCAATGATTGCCGCATTTATTAACTATATTACGTATATTTACTTGTTTTTCACCCGGGAGTAGGGTACAATTCCCCTAATGATTAAAATTTGAGGAGAAATAGTATGGACAAGTCAATTTTGAGTCAAGCTTCCCAACACGAAGAGCGCAACATTTTAGCCGAGGTCTGCAACTTAGCGGCGGCCAGGGACGACGTGATCGACCTTTCCGTCGGCGAACCGAACTTCGCCACCCCGCTGCCCATTGTTGAGGCGGCCACCGAACGCGCCAAAAAAGGGCACACTCACTACACGGCGGCGATGGGGATGCCGGAGCTGCGAGAAGCAATTGCGGAATACTATCAAAAACTAGGGGTACCCGCCAAAGCCGACCAGGTGATGGTGACGGTGGGTGCGGAACACGCCCTCTTATTGGTCCTATACGCCTTACTCGATCCGGGTGACGAGGTCTTGATTGCCGAGCCGTGCTTTTCTCCCTACGCCGCCCAGGTGAAACTGGCCGGTGGGGTTCCGGTGATGGTGGCCATGGACCTCGAGGCAGGCTTTGCCATTGACCCGGCCAAACTCGAAGCGGCGCTTACAGATAAAACTAAGGCGATCATCGTCAACTCGCCGAATAACCCGACTGGGGCGGTGCTTGATCAAGAAGCTGCCCAGGGCCTGGGTCAGTTGGCAATTGACCACAACCTGATCCTCTTGACCGATGAAATCTACGCCGACTTCCAAATGCCGGGTCACCACTACTACCCATTGGCTAAGGAGGCCCCGGATAATACGGTCACGATTAGCGGGATGTCCAAGTCCTTTGCCATGACCGGCTGGCGGCTGGGGTGGTTAGTGGGGCCAAAGTATTTAGCCGATGCTACGGCGGCGGTTAACGAAAACGTGGCCTACACGGCGCCCACGATCAGCCAAGACGCGGCCCTCTACGCCCTTGAACACCACGATGAACTGGTTGCCCCGCTGGTGACGGCCTTCCAAGAGCGGCTAACCTATTTACAAACGGCCCTTGACGCCTTGCCGAACCACGCCGTGAACCCGGTTGGCGGGTCGATCTACGCCTTTTTAGACATCCGTAAGACCGGGCTTAGTTCGGAGCAATACGCCACCCGGCTCTTGAACCAAACCGGGATTTTAGTGGTGCCAGGCTTGGCCTTTGGTAAGAGTGGCGATGGCTTTGTCCGTGTTGCCGCCACCCAGCCAATGGCGACCCTTAAAGAAGCGGTTGCTAAGTGGCAAAGCTTTGACCCCCAAAAGGAGGATTAAAATGAAGATTTTGATGTATTCGATCTTAGACACCGAACGCCCCTACGTGGAGGCCTGGGTAAACAAAACAGGCCACCAAGTTAAGATGGTCGAAGAGGGGTTAAATAAGGAAACCGCTAAGTGGGCCACGGGCTTTGACGGGATCGATTTTCAGCAGACCAATGACCTGGATCCGGAGGTTTACGCGACTCTAGAGGGGTTAGGGATCAAGCAGCTGACCGCCCGGATGGTTGGGTTTGATATGATTGATTTAAAGCAAGCGGCCGACCACCACTTACTGGTGACCAACGTCCCGGCCTACTCGCCGCGGGCGATTGCCGAAATGGGGCTCACCCAGGCCCTGCGCCTAGTCCGGAAACTTGGTTACTACGACCAGCGAATGGATAATTACGACTTTCGTTGGGTGGGGCTGGAGTCAACTGAGATCTACAACCTGACCGTGGGGGTAATTGGTGCCGGCCACATTGGCGGTGCCACCGCCCGCCTGTACAGCGCCCTGGGGGCCAATGTCTTGGCCACCGACCCGGTTCACCATGCGGAACTAGAGGCCGACTTGACTTACGTCGACCTCGAGAGATTGCTTCGGGAAGCTGACATTGTAACCATCCACACCCCCCTTAATGAGGAAACGGCAAACCTCCTGGATCGAACAGCCTTTGCCAAGATGAAGGATAGCGCCTACCTGATTAACATGGCCCGGGGCGGGTTGGTCGATACGGCGGCCCTGATCGAGGCCCTGCAAAACCACCAACTGGCCGGGGCGGCCCTCGACACCCTCGCCGACGAAACGGGCTACTTTGAACGCCAAGCCAGCAGAGAAGAAGTATCAGAATCCTATCTGACCTTGCGGGCGATGCCCAACGTCTTGATTTCACCGCACTCGGCCTTTTTCACCGATACCGCAATCAAAAACATCGTTGAAATGGGACTCGATGACGTGGTTCGGATTGTCAATGGTAAGCGACCACTCTACCCGGTTAATTAAAAACACCCCCACTTGCAGTTCGTACAATAGCCTTAAAAGTTGTCACTTTAAGAAATAAAAAGTGATGACTTTTGAGGCTATTTTTATGAAAATCACCTATTCAACGACTACTAAGCTTCGCTTATTAAGTCAATTTCAAAACGTTAACGAGTCACTCAAGGTTTTCGCTGATTATCACAATGTAGGTGCAGGGAGTTTAAAGCGTTGGATCCAGCAGTATCTAACTGGCGGATTGGCTAATTTAGAGCGCCCAGTACACAATCGCCGGTACCCTAAGAAGCTTAAGCTTCGTGCCGTCCGTGATTATCGAAATCACCGTCTTCCTACCAGAGAAATCCTATTAAAGTATGATATCCGTGGATTATCCCAACTTCGTAACTGGGTCATCCTTTACAATAATGGTAAAGAACCAGTAAGAAAGCGGGTGCGGAAGATGGGACGAAAGGTCTCGTATGACGAGAAAATCGAAATCGTTAAATGGGTCTTGAAGCATAATCATGACTACAAGCAAGCAGCGCAAAAGTTTGATATTACCTATTCCAGAGCGTATGCCTGGACGCAGAAATACGAGCAAGCAAACGATTGGACGGCCCTAAAGGACCGGCGTGGCAAGACCAGGGGTAGGCAACCAGCCGACCGTGAGGAACAGTTACTCAAAGAGATTCGGGACCTCAAAGCTAAATTACGTGAAAGAGAGGTTCAGATTGCCTTCTCAAAAAAATTGATCGAAATAAGCAACCGGGAGGTGAAGCGGCCAAACGATATCAAGCGGTTCAAGAAATGACCAGCAGTGGCGAGTACACAGTTAGTGAAACGGCCCGAGCTGCGGGAATCAGTCGGCAAGCGTATTACAAATGGTTAAATCGTAGATTATCGCTACGCGAACAGCAGGAAGGGGAAGTACTGGAGGAGATCAAGCGAATCGAAAAACGGCATCAAGATAGTGTTGGATACGATAAGATGGTTCGTCTATTGAATAAAGAGGGCTGATTAAGTTGAGAGTGTCAACTTGACAGGGGATAGTACCATCAGTAAGAATACTATGTTTATATCTGTAAAAACAGTTTTTAACTGCTAGGTCATAATGTATAGATAAATCAAAGCAAGCACCCATGTAAAAAAGTGCCTGCTTTGATTAATTATCAAAAAGATTCCAATCTATATTTATAAAGGGTTATCTCACCAATTTAAATATTGATTAACTGATCTTCAATTGCTCAATTATTTACGTTCTAAGAAGCCTAATACAGATAAATTTGGCTAATTATCCATGTAATTTTTGTTGCAATGTATCACCAATGCCATCTACTTTCTTAGCAGCCAAGACGGTGCCACCGATGAGGACACCACCTACAATGAGCGTAGAAGCGATCATAAACTTAAATACACTTTTCAAGACGTCCATAAAATTTCCCTTACTTTTTACTGGTTCGACCAACAACTAATGAAACAATCAGAATTAAAATAATTGCCCCGATGATCGATGGTATCAATGCCATGCCAGCTAACGAAGGGCCCCAAGTGCCAAGGAGACCTTGGCCAATCCACGCACCGATTAAACCAGCTACGATGTTTGCAATCCAGCCCATAGCAGCACCACGGTTAGTGATTGCGCCAGCAATGGCACCAATGATTGCCCCGACGATTAATGACCATATAAGTCCCATATTTACTCACTCCCTTATTTAACACGACTAGATTTATTGTCAGACGTTACTTTATCAACGCTGTCACTTAATGTTTCCTTCGATTTCTTTGCGCCCTTACTGACGGCTTCCTTCGTTTTGTCTGTGGCATCGCTCACGCGATCTTGCAGAGAAGTCGAATCTTTTTCATATTGCTCCTTTGTCTTGATATCAACAACATTCACATTTACCTCAATTACTTCTAATTCGGTCATATTCTTTACTTCCCGAACGATAACATTTTTGATCTTGTCATACAGTTTAGAAATATCAATGCCGTATTCAGCAACAATGTCGAGATCCACTGCAACCTGCTTTTTTCCAACCTCTACATCAATTCCTGATGTGACATCGGAAGTATTAACTAGTTTTCCAGCAACATTTGCGAAAAAACCGCCATCTACGGTTAATAAGCCATCTACTTCAGAAAGTGCGATACCAATGATCTTTTGAATAACCTTATCATCAAATGTTAAATTGCCTTTAACACCAGACTTTTCGTTAGTTGTTGTTTTCTCACTTGGCGTTCCATTCTGCATAATTTTTCCTCCTTATAATTCAAACAGTTATTTAAAAACATTTGTTAAGATACCAGTTTTTTGAATATAATAACCCGCGGTAATCCCGATTGCCATAAAAATCAAAACAAAAAGCGTCTTGAAAAATCCAAAAGTGATGATAAGGACCGCTAAGAGCAATCCCATAATTCCACCAATTAGTGGCCAAAAATAGGCTTTAATGAGTTCGGTCACGTTATCACCTCCTAGACAACTCGAGATTTATGCACATTAGCGTCCAACTCATTAAAATCAACGAGTCTGATTTTAATTTTTTTCTGTTCAGAAATTCCAAGACAAATACGCAAATCTTTTTTTAATTGATTAAGAAAATTTGCAGTCTGTTGCTTGGCATTGACTGAATTTAGTAGATCACCCGATATTTTAAGTGTGATCCCTTTTCGTGATAACTTAGATGATACCTTGGGGTTGCCAATAAAGGGTTCATGTTGAAGTGCTGAAAGCGCAAAATGTTCAATAGCTTTCTTACTGACGGTCACTTGACCATCAGACTTTTGATGGAGATATAATGATTGTGACCGTGGCCAAAAAAGTGTGATAAGCAAAAAAATAATTAACAGTACCGCCAGAACTACTCCACTCCAAAAGAGGTATATCGGTTCGTACTGCTCCAACCAACCAAGCTTTAATGACATGGGTGTACCAGTACCAATGGCCGTTGACCAATTTTTAAAGACAAGAACTATGGATAAAGGAAATGCAAGGATAATAACAACTACTATTAATGCCTTAAATATAAATCTCAAATCATCACCACCTTTACCGTAGTTATAGCACAACAGGTAGTTGGTGTTAAGTCAAGAAAACGGACAAAATTAATAGAGACTATTTTCTAAGCCGCATGACGCCGCTTGTTGTGCTCATAGTACAGTTTTTCATACTCACGGGGACTCACATAGTGACAATGACTATGAATTCTCACTGTGTTGTAATAAGCATCGATATACTCAAAGCACAGCCGTTCCGCTTCAACTTTTCCTTTAATGTGGAAGCGATTCAACCATTCACGCTTGATAACGGCGTGGAAGGCCTCAATACAGGCATTATCCCAAGGATAACCTTTCTTGGAATATGAATTGGTCATGGATCCGGTCACCCTTCGAAAGGATTGTGACGTGAATTGGCTCCCGCGATCGCTATGAATGATTAATGGATGGCTCGTCTGTCGTTCACGCTTAGCTTTTTTGATGATTGGAATTACCACTTCCGTTGATAGGGTATCGGCCAGGTCCCAGGCAATTATCGACCGGGAGTAAAGGTCCATGATACTGGTTAGATACATGAACCCATCATCGGTCGGAATATACGTGGTGTCGATACACCACGCGGCATTCGGACGGTTGGGATTGAATTGTTCATTAAGAATATTTTCTAACTTGGTATCAAATTCTGGATCACGAGTTGTCGTTGCTCAAGGAGGAACATAACAAGCTCGAAGGCCCATTTCTCGCATGTAGTTACCAACGGTCTTAACGGTAATTGAAATATTCTGTTTTCTAATCTCCCATGCGATCTTGGGAGCGCCATAGATCCCGTTATTTTGGTCATATATCTTCTGAATCAAAGCACAGACAAAGTTCTTCTTAGTCTGTTGGGCTGATACCTCCCGCTTCTGCCAATCATAATAGTTGGATCGGCTTAAACTCAGCTCTCTCAGCATTCCAGAAGTTGATGGGTGGCTTGGTTGTTTCAGTTCATCTTCCACCAACGGGAATAGGTGTGAATCTATTCCCCCAGAATGCGAATAGCTTTTTTTAAGACGTTATTAGCAGCGCGAACGTCACGCAGTTCGCGTTTGAGTTCGGCAATCTCCTTATCTTTTTGCGAAGCATAGTGCCCTGTGCCAACGCCGACGCCTCCGGTCTGCTCGTATTGATTAACCCATTTCAAGAGGGTTGATCGCGATACACCTAAGTGTTCTGCACGTTCATCAACTGATGAATTCTCGTTATCAAGGTAATATTTGACCGCATTCAGCTTAAATTCTTGGTCGTAATGTTTACGTTTTGACAATTATATTTACCTCACTAATCGTACCAACAAGAAAGGGGCTGGAAGATTAATTTCTTCCAACCCCTTTGGCATTTATAAAGATAACGGTGCGATTCGTATTTAGCTTAGCCCACGGCCTGCCTTATGGTTGGATCGCACTCAACAACTTAGATAATGTCCAAGTGCAACTGGTTGTCCTTAACCAAGCCGAACTTCTTCATGACTTGGAAGAGGAAGACAGAGATCACGGCCGGCATAACGATTCCCCACAGCATGTAGGCAACGAACTGGCTGGTGCCTTGGCCCCAGAAGTAGATCGGGGCGATGAAGGAGTTCAGCCCTAATCCCCCAACCGTGTAGGCGGCGCGCAGGCCAGAAAGGGTGGTGGCCAGTGGGGCACAAACGATGGCGGCGACTAAGGCCGGCACCATTTGCCATGGGTTCAAGATCAGGTTGGGGAATTGAACCTTTGGCGTTACGACGAACTGAGCAATGTTAGCTCCCGGCGTGTTTTGGCGCCAAGACATGGCCGTGTAACCAACGAATTGAGCGGTCGTCCCGATGGCGGCGGCGGCCGCGGAGATCGGGTCCAAGGTCAGGGCCACGGCCAAGGCGGCCGAGGAAGCCGGGGTCATCAAGAAGAGGGCCCAAACGGCGGAGATGACCATCGAACCAAGGACGGTGTTGACCTTGATGGAGGCAGCGATCCAAGCACTAGTAGCGGTCAAAGCGGGCGTCACAACGGAAGCCAAACCGAAGCCGACGAAGGTGCCGACGAAGGTGACCACCATTGGGACCAAGACCATGTCTAGCGGCGTCTTACCGGACAGCCACTTCCCTAAGAGGGCCGCCAGCAGGGCCGCGGCCACGGCGGAAACGGGTTGTCCCGTGGAGAAGACGGCGTTACCAACGACCAGTGGGTGAGCAGCGCCCCCCACCGATTGCATGGCCGTCGCGGTGCTGGCCGTTTGCACGAAGGAAACGGCGTTGGCGGCCACGGTGGCTGAAATGATGGTGGAGAAGGTAACTAGGGTGGTGACCTCCAGTTGGGAGGCAACTGCCAATCCCAGGGCCGGGGCGAGCAGGGCTTGGGCCAGGGTGCCGGCTTCAAAGAGCGGTTGCCAGTGGACGAACCCAGCGACTGTTTGCATTAACAGCCCCATCCCCAGGGTAACCAGGATGGCGTTAGCAATCGCGGCTGAGATATTGTAGGCGTAATCGCGGACGGTTTTCTTGGCTTCTTGAACGTCAACGCGGTTCATGGCGTTTGTAGTTGCTGCTTGTTCCATGTTGTTCATCTCCTAATCTTAACGGTCCAATTTCAAATAAAAAGACCCGGGGCTGATCACCACCCCGGGTCTCACGATTTTCTAATCGAAGATAGCTAAACTTTACCCACTTAGTCGTGTAGGGTCCCCCTCACGAATCCGTGCGTGTAGTTTTTGGCCGGGATGTTCACTTATGCTAGGCGTAATAATGACTAGAATTAGGCTAATTAGTAGGCTAATAATAATGACTAGCATGGTGGACACCCCTTTCGGTAAAAATTTATTACCTCTTATCGTTTTCTAATCTTAACATCATTTTTTAATTTTGCAACCAGTTTTTGAAAATAAAATTAAGTTTTTACAAGGAGGGGCTTGCAGAAATTAGGTCACACCGGCTTTTGATGGCGTAAAAAAAAGATGAGCAGGGTGCACTTGTTTAATTAATGGTGCGGCGCCCTGACGAAAAGATAGTAAAAGGCCAGGAAAAACGCTTTTCCTAGCCTTTGCAATTAATTTGATTCAATTAAGTGGGGGATGACGGTGGCGAGGGTATCTTGGTAGGGACCGATGATAAAGCAGCTACCGGGTTCCAAGGAGGCACTTTGTGAAGACGGGGCAGCGAAGAGGTAGCCGCCGGTGTGAGTGTAGTTGAAGGTGATGATGTCGTCAAAGCTCTTGATAACCTCGTCGGCCAGCACGATCGGGTTCTCCTTTAAGTAGCGATCGATTTCAGCGCGGTACTCCTTCCATGCCCGCATCACGAAGAGCGGGGCGACGGCGGGTGAGACGGATCCCTGCCAGTAATCCACGATCCGGCGAATGATGATCCGGACCGTCAACTGGGTCGCCTTACTGCGCTTAAGGTCATTTTCCTTAAAGGGGTGCCGGGAGCGGTAAGGGATCAACTCGAGATTAGAAATTTTCAGACCATAAAAGGATTCCTTCTTTGCGGGGTCCAGGGTGCGACCGGCCACTTCACTGAACCGATTGCGGAAGGGACCAGTCAGGTACTGCTTGATGTAGTAAGCGCCAACCGGCTCTTTGAAAATGTTGTTTTCAAAGTTGTAGATTAAACGCTTAGCCGCTATTTGGTTAGCGTCTTTGACTAGGTCTTCGGCCCGCGCAAAGTAGTCTTGCACCCCGGTAAAGGGCTCTTGTTCTGCTTCAACCGGGCAACTCGGGTTCTTTAAGCAGATGAAGAGGTTCGCCGTTTCCGGGTCGCCCGTCACCTGCTCGGGAATCCCGTAGTGAGCGGAGGCGGGGATGATGCTTTCATCAATTCCAGCGAAGGCTTCCTGATCAAATGCTGGCCATCCCGCAAATTCGGTTTGTTCCGCCAGTGCCTTTCGGTAGGCGGTTAAGCCAGGCTGCCAAAAGCGTTTTAAAGCGTACTTAATGTCTTCCTAAGTGTCATCGTAAACCATGTGAATACTCCTCCTCAAAGCTACCCGGAAGTGTAATCCCCATGAAAAGGATGGCGGGTAGCCGTTAAATTTAAGGGCTATCGTTGAATACATATATCAACCGATAGGCCATGCTTTAGAAGTATAGCACAGGTTATTAATATCGATTCACCATTTTGCACAAAGGGCCGGGTGGTTAAAACAAAACGTTTCTGGAGCATCGGCTGCGGTAGCTTAATCATGGTAAAATTAAGCTAGGCGTGGATTGGTGGGTCGCTCCCACCATGAAGGGCTTAGCAGTTTTGCGTGACAAGCTACCTCTCAACCATCCTGAACTGTGGAGGTGGAGATCATGTCAATTTGGGAATGGCTAGGGTGAGTGGTAATCGCCACAGCATTAATTATCGTGGCACTTGGCAAGTTCGTTAAGGACTGCGCCATTGCCTATGCGATATTGAAAAAAGCTAGCCGAAACGACTAGCTTACCCTCAGTCACCTGAACTGTGATTGAAGTCACCGACTCGCACTCGGTGGCTTCTTTTCGTTTATTATGATAGCCAATCTAAGGGCGGATTGCAAATGATTTAAAGGGGAGCTACAAGGTTATTCAGCGAGCTTACAATTTTAAAGTAAGGCGCTTTCAGGTATAATAAGGGGCAGTTAATTGATTTAGGAGGAAGCATCATGAAACTTGCCTTTATTGGAACCGGAAAGATTGTTTCTGACGCGTTGGGCGCCGTTGAACCAGTGGAGAACTTGGAGCGGACGGCGATCTTTGCCCGGCCAAGGAGCAAGGCCAAGGCCCAGGCCTTTGCCGACCAGTACCAGATTCCAGAGGTTTACACCGATTACACCCAGTTGCTTGAAGAATCGACCGCCGATACGGTTTACATTGGCCTGATCAATAGTGCCCACTACCCGTACGCCAAGCAAGCCCTAGAATACGGCAAGAACGTGATCTTAGAAAAGCCTTTTACCGGCTTTTATGACCAAGCGGTGGAATTGCGTGACCTGGCCAAGGAAAAGGGGCGCTTTATCTTTGAGGCCGTGACTATTTTACACAACGAAGTCTTCACCGAAATGAAGAAGAATGTAGCCAAGCTGGGCAACATTAAGATGGCCCTTTGCAACTACTCGCAATACTCCAGCCGCTACGATGCCTACAAGGCCGGTGGGGAAGTGCCACACGCCTTTGACCCGGCCTTTTACGGGGGCGCTTTGTATGACATCAACGTCTACAACGTCCACTACTGCGTCGGCTTATTTGGCGAACCTAACGACGCCACTTACTACCCGAACTTGGGGCCAAACGGGGTCGATACCTCGGGGACCTTGGTGCTTAGCTATGACGGCTTTAGCGCGGTTTGCACCGGGGCCAAGGATTCCGACAGCCCGTGCTACCTGTCCTTCCAAGGGGACCAAGGTTTCATGCACGTTGCCAGCAAGCCTAACATCGCAAGCGAGCTGACCACCACCTACGTTGATCCAAATAACCACGCTACGGTGCGCGACGCCGCCGGGGCCGAGGTGCGGGCAACGATTACCGAGGACTTTAAAGCTGGGGCCGTTTACCACCGGATGACCCAGGAATTCAGCGACTTTAGCCGGATGATCGACGAACAAGACTTTGCCGCCGCCTACCAGTTGCTGGACGAATCAGTTGCCGTCGTTGGGGTCTTAGAAAAGGCCCGGGTGGAGGCCGGCATTGAATTCCCACGTAACTAATTAAATTACAAGCAACGTCGTCAGGGCGTTGCTTTTTTAATTAAAAAACCGCTCCCTGATAAGGAGGTTTCTATGGTAAGCCAGCCGCAAGTCAACATCGAAGACCGTCCCGCCGTTACCATCGCCGGAATCGAAATCAAAGCCACGGATGATTCTCAGTGCCCCAGCGCGTGGGTGAAATTGTTAGACCGAGTGGTTGCTAAAACGCTCACCCGCCAATCGCTATGCGGTGGTGAGGATTGTAGGCCCGGTTCCCGAAAGCATTCACCACGCCTGGTGCTACCTTTGGCAGACCTATTTCCTGGAAAATAGACTTACCCACACTGTCGCGACGGACTTGGAAGCCTACGGACCAGGGGACCCGAACGCCCCCGATTACCAGATGGAGTTATGAGTGCCAGTGAAAAATATCGAGTAATGAATAAGGCTCCCGCCGGTGGTGGGGCCTTTTTTATTTAGTTGATAGCCATTTCCTTAGCACTTTTCGCCTTTACAAAGCCCATCAAAACGGCCAGGATGGTCACGATAAACGGGAAGAAGGCAAATGGGACGAAGGCGAGTGGGTTGACCTGGAGGGTAGCGGCGATGAAGACCCCGGAAACACTCCACGGCACGATGGGGTTGACGGCCGCCCCAACGTCGTTTAGGACCCGGGTCATCAGTTCACGGGGGAGGTGGTGGTGATCAAAGGCTTCCTTGAAGGATTCCCCCGGTAAGATGATAGCTAAGTAGTGTTCACCCACTAAGAGGTTGACCCCGATACAAGTCAGGGCGGTGGCCATGGTTAAACCACCCAGTCCCTTGACGCTTGCTTCGACCTTGTCGACGATCGCCCCAATGATGTGGAACTTAATCAACAAGCCCCCCAGTGATAGGGCGAAGATGATTAAGGACAGCGAGGTTAACATGCTGCTGATACCCCCCTTGGACAAGAGGAGGTTGATCGTCTTGTTAGGGGTGTGGGCAACGTAGCCGTTCATGATCAGGTGGGTGACCTTGGTGATCGTGGTGGTGGGGTCGTGGAGCCAGCCCAAGGCGATCGCAAAGAGGGCGCCCAGCCCCAGCGACGGGATCGCCGGGACCCGCAGGATCGCTAGGATGATCATGAACAAGACCGGCAAGAGGGTGATTGGGGAGATCCAAAAACCGGCCTTCAGCCCCGCCATCATGACGTGAATTGAGTGCAAGCTAGCGGTCTTGGCGCTCATCCCGACCACCGTGAAGATCACCAGTGAGATGATCCAGGCCGGCAAATCGGTCCAGGCCAGCGAGCGGATGTGCTTGTAGATGTCTAATTCCCCGGTGGTGGCGGCGAGGTTCGTCGTCCCAGAAAGCGGAGAAACGTTGGAGCCACAAAAGGCCCCGGAAACAATTGCCCCGGCCGTTAGCGGCAGGCTAATGTGTAAAGTGGCGGAGATCCCAATAAAGGCGATCCCCATCGTTGAGATACTGGTAAACGAAGACCCACAGGCGACCCCAACGAGGGTGCAAACGATGAAGACGGTGGGGAGGAAGAACTTAACCGAGATGATCTTAAAGCCAAAGTACATGATCGTCGGGATTGTACCCGAGAAGATCCAGGTGGCGATCAAGACCCCGATCGTTTGGAAGATCACCAGGGGGTCGACGCCGGCCCGTAGCCCGGTGCGCATCCCGTCGATGATCGTGTCCCACTTAAAGCCCCGTAGACGGCCGTAAAGCATTAAGATAACAAAGGCGATCAGCAGCGGCGCCTGGGGTTCTTGTTTTTCGACGATGATCAAAAAGCCCAGCAGGCCCAAGATAACGACTAGGACCAAGATACATTCGGTCAGGCTGAAGGTCGGTTCAACCCGTTCTTTAAATTTTTTCATGATAATTCCTCTTTTTCACTATTAGTCTCAAAGCGACTGGCAACAATCGTTTTGAAATAATAGCCCTTTCCACCGTTCTTGACTGGCATCGTTTTCACCTCCTTAAAATAAAAAACGCCTCTTGCCTGATCAACAGGCAAGGGACGATTTTCACCGTGGTACCACCCAGCTTTGTGCATTGCACCTCAAATGGACTATCGCGCCGTGCGTGAGTCACCCTGGTTGGAGTGTAATTCGTGATCGCGTTGTGGGTTAACTTACAGCGCCGTTAACTCTCTTAGCCAGGGAGCGGATCACTACTGGGGTTCCGGTGAATCATTAGAATCATTTAATGTTGAATGTATTAAAACACGGGCGCTCATTCCTTGTCAACAAGAAAAGTTAAGAATTAATGAGCGTTGAAGCGTAGCGACAGGCAGGTCAGGCCACCATCGATTTTTTCAAATTCGCTCATCGCCGCTTCAAAGACCGGGAAGCCGTGGTCCTCCAACAATTGTTTGACAACTGGGAAGCCCGCCGGCATGATAACGCCGTTACCGGTGTTGATGCAGTTGACGGCGTAAGCTTCTTCGGCAGGAACGACCAGTTGGGTGAAGTTAGCAAAGGCGGGGTGGTTAACGAACTCACCGGTTACCAGGAGCTTGCCATCGCCCAGATAAGTCGTCCCGGTTTTGAGGTGTAAGAAGTCGTGGACGGGGACCGCAAGCGCCGGGTGGTTAAACTGAGCGGCGATTGCTTTAAACTGTTCGAACCCTTCCCGGTTGGTCCGGGCCGACAAGCCGACGTAATAAGTTCCGTCGACTTCCATCACGTCGCCGCCCTCCAGGTGACCGGGGGCGTTAATCTCAAAAATGTGGTCCTGGGAATAAAAGTGTTCGAGGGCTGGCCGGATGAAACCACGTTCCGGGGTCCGGCTGGCGCGGGCCGGGTTGGTGATCACGGCAAAGTCAGTGGCGACCACCGCCGGGTCCTCCACAAAACAGGAATCCGGAAAGGCTTCTAGGGGGTCTAGAACGGTGACGGCCACCCCGCGGTCCGAAAGTAGGTCCACGTAAGCCTAGTGCTGGGCTAAGGCGCGCTCATAATCGGGGCGGCCAAGGTCAGCGTAGTCATCAATTCCGTTAATTACCGAGTGGCCGGGGGTGCGGACAAGGGCGTTAGAAAAGAGCATTGCGATTCCTCCTTCTTCGATTATAATCAACTTAATCTAATTTTAATTTTATCACAATTATTGTAGTAAAGGAGGATGCTGATGAACCAAGCAGAAGTGTACCAATACCTAACTGAGCACGGGATCGACTACGAGGTGACCAACCATCCGGCGGTCTTTGATATGGCGGCGGTGGCCGACTTTCCGATGCCCCACCCGGAGGCCAACGCTAAAAACCTCTTTATTCGCGACGACAAGCACCGCCACTACTACCTAGTCACCATCAAGGGGGAAAAGCGGGTCGACTTAAAGGCCTTGAGTGACCAGGAGGGGACCCGGCGGTTGAGTTTCGCCTCCGAGCAAGACTTACAAAAGTACCTCGACTTGACACCGGGCTCGGTGACGCCTCTGGGGGTTTTAAATGATGAGCAGCGCAAGGTTGAGGTGATGATTGACCAGGAATTGGCCGCGGGATTGGTGGCGGCCCACCCCAACGTTAACACGGCGACGGTGTGGCTAAAGACCAGTGATTTGGTGCAGCTGTTGGCCGACCACGGCAACCAGGTGAAGCTAGTCCACATTCCGATTAGAAATGCTGATTAAAGGGGTGCACCCTTTCAATTCGTTATTTAAAAATTTATAATGAAGGAAAGGAGGGTGATTTTGATGAATGAACCAGTTTTCGATTCCTACTTTTACGATGAGCAAGCCTTCAACCTTCACGATGCGGCCTACAAGCCACTGAAGCAGGCTCAAGCACCCGCGACGCCCCTCAACATTCCGCCCCTGTTAACCCCAGACAAGGTGGACGGCGACGACGTGTACTACACTGTTACCGCCCAGGCGGGGGCAACCCAGCTATTGCCGGGGGAAAAGACCAAGACCTGGGGCTTTAACGCCTCAATGCTGGGGCAGACGGTGGTCTTTGAGCGCGGCAAGACTTACCACATGCACCTGGTCAACCACCTACCGGAAGTGACAACTTTCCACTGGCACGGGCTGGAGATTCCCGGGCCAATTGAAGACGGCGGCTGCCACGCCCCGGTTTACCCGGGGGAGGCCCGTGACGTGACCTTTAAGATCATTCAGCCGGCCGCCACCGCCTGGCTCCACGCCCACCCCTGCCCGGAAACGGCCTACCAAGTTTGGCAGGGCCTGGCGACGATGGCGATCATTCACGACCAAGAAGAAGCCCACCTGGCCTTGCCGCATACCTACGGGGTTGACGACCTGCCGTTGATCTTGCAGGACCGCAACTTCCACGCGGGCAACCAGTTTGACTACCGGGCCGATTACGACCCCGATGGCGTCCAGGGTGACACGGCGGTGATTAACGCCACCGTTAACCCTTACTTTGACGTCACCACCCAGCGCCTGCGCTTGCGGATTTTAAACGGCTCTAACCGCCGCGAGTACCGGCTCCACTTCTCGGACGACTTAACCTTCACCCAAATTGGTTCGGACCTCAGCTTTTTGCCCCATCCGGTCAAGTTAAAGAAGCTGATGACCACCTGTGCCGAGCGCCAGGAAATCGTGGTCGACTTTGCCGGTTACCAGCCGGGCGACACGGTCACTTTGTATTCCGACGACAGCCCGCTAGTCGAGTTCCGGATCCACGAATTTACGCCGGTAACAGAGGAGTTACCAACCACCCTGACCAAGATTGATTACCCGACCCCAGACCCGAGCCTGCCCGTCAAACAGGTGGTGATGTCCGGAATGGACGAGACGGTGATGATTGACGACAAGAAGTTCCAGATGGACCGGATCGATTACACGATGCCGATGGGTAAGTGCCAGCTGTGGGACATTACCAACACCAACGACATGAACGGCGGGATGATTCACCCCTTCCACATGCACGGTTGCGCCTTTGAGATCGTCTCCCGTAACGGGCAAGAGCCGTATCCGTTTGAACACGGACTCAACGACACCGTCGCCGTTAACCCGGGCGAACACGTCGTCATCAAGGTCTACTTCCAAGTGCCGGGGGTCTTTATGTACCACTGTCACATTATCGAACACGAAGATGGCGGGATGATGGCCCAATTAAAGGTTGTCGACCCGGCCGCCCCTGATCGGGAGTACCACCTGCTCAACCACATGACCCTGATGGAGGCCTTTGCCAAGGAGCGGGGCGTCACGATGGATGAACTCTGGCTTGGTGGGATGGACTCCTACAAGAAGATGGGGATGCACATGTAAGGAGCGTAAGTTATGTCAGTTATCGTCACCGTTTTTGCCACCCTGGTGGCCCTGGAATTTTTGTTTATTATGTACCTAGAAACATTTAGGACCACCTCGGCGCAAACCGCCCGGGTCTTTGCGATGACCAAAGAGGAGTTGGCTCGGCCGAGCGTCAACACCCTCTTTAAAAATCAGGGGATCTACAACGGCTTGATCGGGATCTTGTTGTTGGTCGGGTTATACCTGGTCCCGAGTACGGTCATGGTGGTTAGCCTCTTGGTCCTGATCGTGGTGGTGGCCGCGTACGGTAGTTTAACCAGTAGCCCGAGCATCATTTGGCGCCAAGGGGGGCTTGCAATCATGACCCTATTGTTAATGGTCGGCACCCTGCTTTGGTAGCAAGGAGCGGGCAGGACAGTCAGAGGCTAGGGGAGTACCGTGTTTTCCGCTAGCCTCTTTTAGTAACACTAGCCTAGTGTTACTAAAAGAGTTGCACTTCCAAAAAGTAAGTGTTATCCTAAGGCCAAGTTGAAAGAGAAAAGAGAAAGGAGGGGGGCACGATCGCCAATACCCGCGTCAGTGATTTACTGCAGATCCTCGTTTACCTAAAGGTCCACCAAGGAGAAGAGGTATCTAGCCAGCTCCTCGCCTCGAGTTTAAAAACTAACCCGAGTCAGGTGCGCAAGATGATTGCCCAACTACGGGCCGCCGATATTTTAGCGGCCCGGCAAAACAACCGCTACGATAACTTTGCCCGTGACCTTGATCAGATCACGGTGTTGGACGTTTACCGGGCCACCGCGCCCAAGAACCCCTTCTTGGTGCCGGATCAAGAAACCTCAGGTCAGTGTAGCGTCGGGGTTGCCTTTCCGGAGGTGATTACCAAGCATTTTGCTGAAGTTCAAGTCGAGATTGAACAGCGCCTGGACCAAATTACGGTTCAACAACTGGTCGACGAGACACTTGCTAACATCGCAGAACACGAAAACAGAAAGGAAGCTTAATCATGAAAATTACAATTTTTGGTAAGGGTAACATGGGGCAAGCCATTGGCCACAACCTCGAACTGGCCGGTAACACAGTCACCTACGTAGGTTCCAATGATGACATTTTTAGCTTGGGGGCCCTGGTGATCATGGCGGTACCGTACCCGGCGTTGGCAGACTTAGCCGACCAATACGGTGACCAATTGGTCGGTAAGGTGGTCGTGGACATCACCAACCCGCTCAACTTTGAGACCTGGGACGAATTAGTGGTTCCCGCCGACAGTTCGGCCGCCCAAGAACTGCAAAAGCTCCTGCCTAACAGCAAGGTCTTAAAGGCCTTCAACACGACCTTTGCTGCTACCTTACAAAGCGGCCAAGTTGGCGGTCAGCAACAGACGACCGTCCTGGTGGCCGGTGACGATGATGACGCCAAGGCGACCTTCAAGGAGGCTTTAAAGGGGAGTCCCTTAGCCGTGCTCGACGCCGGCAAGCTCAAGCGGGCCCGCGAACTGGAAGCAACTGGCTTCTTGCAGATGACCTTGGCCGCCAGCGAACAAATCGGCTGGACCGGCGGCTTTGGGGTGATCAAGTAGGAAACACGTTATCGGAAGTGTGACCCAATCGATTAAACAGGCCGTGGGCTAAGCTAGACCGGGGGTTGATGCGGCACGCATCGTTCTCCGGCCGTACTTAGGCATTAGGCCTACGGTTAACCCCCCCCCCAGCAAAGTTGGCTGGAGGGTATTTTATTTCCCGGGAAATTGGTATAATTAGCTAAATAACTCCCGGAGGAAATAATGATGAAGCGTAGTGTTGACGCCCCGCTGGTCCCCATTTTGTTAGGGCTGGCCGGGATTTTAGAATTAGTGGCGGGAATGGCGGGCCACACTTGGATTACCGTCCCGTTGGCGTTCGTATTTTTCGCTTGTACCTACCTGTATCTGCGCACCTCGCTGGTTGGTAAATACAAACTCATTGACCGGGTGGTGGGTGAAACCCGGATCGCCGCTACGGATCAGGTTTTAGACCTCGGCTGTGGTCACGGCGCCGTGATGCTAGCCGTGGCTAAGCACTTAAGGGCGCCAGGCAAGGTGACCGGGATCGACATTTGGAAGAAGATTGATCAAGCTGGTAACCGCCAGGCGGCCACCCAAGCAGCGATTGAGGCGGCTGGGGTTAGCCAGGTTGCGCAACTGCAAACCGCCGACATGACGGCGTTACCCTTTAATGACAACCAATTCGACGCCGTTTTTGCTAGCCTGTCGCTCCACAACGTCAAGCCCAAGCAAGCGCGGCGCCAGGCATTGACCGAGGCGCTACGGGTTCTCAAGCCCGGCGGCCGGTTAGTGATCATCGACATTGAACACAGCGGTGAATACCGGCGGGCGCTGGCCACGCTAGGCGCCCAGGAAATTGAAGTTACCAACGCCGGCCTCGATGGGGTCTACGGGGTGATGGTGACGCGGGTGTTAACGGCAAGCAAATAAAAAGGATCGGGAGAAAAATGGTTCTCCCGGTCCTTTTTAAATGCCACCAAAAATGTATAGGGACGCCCCAACTAAGACGACGCCGGTCACGATCAGGGCCGGCCGCATCGAAGCCTTAATTCCCAGCCCGCTGAGGCGTTGGAAAAGGCGGTTAGTGCCGGTTGGGTGTTCGATTTCCTTAGCGAAGACCCCCAGGTAGATGACGATGATACCGGCGATCAAGAGCAGGGTGGCGATTAACAGGTTCGCGGTTTGCAAAAAAATCACTCCTCAATTAGGTGAATAAGGCAATCAAAGCGGAAACGGTGTTTAAGAGGGCGTGGATCCCCCAGCTGGTGTACAGCGAACCGCCACTACGGCGTTCGTTGAGCCAGCCCAGGCAGTAGCCAATCACCATTTCGATTAGGACGATGATCAGGGTGACCAGCCAGTTCCCGGCGCCCGCCAGCAAGAGGCCGTGGACCGTCCCGAAGCAAATTGCCTGGGTGAGGTTGGCGGGCAAAAAGCCGAAGCGGTCCTGGAGGCGCTTGAGTAAGAAGCCCCGGAAAAAGATCTCCTCGGGCAGAGAGGTCCCCACGATCGCGTACACCAGCGCAGCTGGGATGCCGGCGAAGCCCCGGTGATTGAAAACGAAGGTGGCCAAGATCCCGTGGTCGACAATCAGGGGGAGGGGAATCGCCAGCAAAAGGGTGAACAAGACGACGATGACGGTCGTCAGCCAGGTGCGTTGGACCGGCGGGAGGAAAAAGCCTAACCAGCGGCCAAAGTGGATTTGGCGCCGGGTGATGATTAGCCACCACAAAAAGGGAATGGTCAGGGTGAGGACCAGTTCCCCAATGGCGTTAATGGCTTGGTGGATCAATAACACGGCGTGGACTCCCTTCGCAATGAATTACTTTAATTATAAGATAAATAAAGGTGGGACGCCCCCTGTTTGTTCAAAAAATTTCCCGGGAAATTAGGAGGGCCAGGAAAAGTCGCATGCCAAATGCCCTTCTAATTCAAGTAGGGCGACCTTTCTGGCTAGTCCACCCCCGTAGCCAGTTAGGTTACCGTGGGCCCCGATGACCCGGTGGCAGGGGATGAACAAGGAGAGGTGGTTTTTACCGACGGCGTTGCCGACCACCTGGGCAGACATTGAGGTTCGGTGGCGAAGCTTCGCCACCCGCTTAGCTAACTCGCCGTAGGTCATCAGGTGGCCGTAGGGGATTGTCAGTAGTTGGTCCCAGACCTGTGTTGGAAGGGGGTTCCCTGAACGTGAAGGGGCGGCAGCCAAGGCGGGGCTTGGCCGGCAAAATATTCGTCGAGCCAGCGGCGGGCCTGGTCTAGTGCCGGGCTGGTTCCTACTTGGGCGTCGTCTTCAACCGTATCGGCATAGTAGCGGCCTTCTTCAAACCAGAGGCCGCACAAACCTTGTTCGTCGCTGACCAGTAAAATGTCGCCTAAAGGGGATTGGTAATGACAAGTAGTTTGCATAGGGGCGCCTCCTTTTTACCTAAATTATAGCTTACTTAATGGTTGGTTTGATAATGAAATATACGGCGCCCATTGGGATGAGGGCAACCGCCGTCAGGATGAAGAAGACGATGATTAGGCTCGTGGCATCGGCAACCTGGCCCAAAAAGGGGGTGGCAATCCCACCGATGCTGATGCCAAGGCCGAGGGTAACCCCGGAAGCCAAGTCCATCTGGTTAGGCAAGTAGCGCTGGCCCAGCAGGACAATCGCGCTGTAAGGGGTGAAAATTAACATCCCGATCGGCAAGAGGAGGACGCTGGCAACGATAACGCTCTTGGTTAAGCTAAAGGCCAGCAACAAGAAGGGCATGATGGTAAAGGTGAGCCGAATCGTTTTGACGGCGCCGATGTGGTCGACCAAGTGACCGCCGATGATCGTTCCGGTCGCCCCTACGATAAAGAGAATGCTGAGGGCTAAACTCCCGCTGGTGTTGGACTGCTTGAGAATGTGCATCCAGTAGAGAACCAAGAAGGTGTTAAGCCCGTAAAAAATAATTGAACGCCCGAATCAAACGCAAGCTAAAATGGCGAAGTGGCGCCAGTCGTCTTTAACCGGAACCGGGGAGTCACTTTCTCGTTGCCGCTTTTGTTGCCAGTGTTGGGCTGATTGCCGACGCATGGCGGGGAAGTAGTGCGCTAACAATAAGGCTACTCCGCCGCCCACCAGGATAAAGAGGCCAACCCCGGAAATCCCCAGGGCGTTAGCGACCAGAGTGACCGTGATCGGCCCGCAAGCAAAGCCCAGGTTACCACCAAAGGAGAAAACGCTCATGGCGTGCCCCTGATTAACATCGGCCAAACCGTTAACCAACTTGGCGGCGTCGGGGTGGTAGGTGGCGATTCCGACCCCGCAGACTAAGCAGCTGGTAATCAAGAGGAAGTATTGGTTATCCCAACCGAGCGTTCCGAAGCCCAGGCCGGTGATTAAAAGGGCCGGGATAATTATCCAACCGGTGTGGAAACGGTCGGATAAAAAGCCAAACAGCGGTTGAATAATTGAAGAAACCAGGTTCATGGCAAAGACCAGGGTGGCGGCAATGGCGTAGTTGAAGTGGTGTTGGGCAATTAAGAGGGGTAACAGGGCGGCCAACGCCCCCTGGCTAAAGTCAACGACAAAGTGGCCCAGCGAAAGGCCGTATACGTATTTTGATAACATGGTCAATTCTCTTCCTCAATTGAATTTTTTAGTAGTTAGTGTCATTATATTCCCCAACGAAGGGCGAAAGTGTCGCCGTTTTCCCCAAAAAGATCGTGATTTACCCAAAGGGAGGGTTCGGTAAATGCCTAATTACATCAACTCGGTTAATTTACGTGAGAATAGTGACTTTCCTTACCTAGTACTAGACGTGGTCGACCGTCACCCCACCCCGCGCAACCCGGGCTTTCATGTTTTCCACTGGCACCACGACCTGCAGCTGCTCTATGTGCTGGTGGGGCGGGTTCGGGTTCAGACCCTAGCGGAGACGGTAACGTTAACCACCGGGCAGGGGTGCTTGATCAAACCAGAGGTCATCCACCGGATTGAAGGGGCGCCAGAAAGTCATTACCGTAGCTTTGTATTCCCGGTGACGATGGTGACCTTTTACCCGGGCAGCCCGGCCAAACGGCTTGTAGCGGAGACGTTAACGACAACGGAACGCTTAATCCTGCCCTTCTTAAACGACCAGGACTGGACCAAGAAGGTCAACGGCTTACTCCGTGGGTTGAATGAGCTCGAACAAAGTAAGGGTGCGCCCCTTTATCCCTATCAAGTGCTGACCACCTTAGCCCAACTTTGGCTAGTCATCGAAGAGCACTTGCCCACTAAAAAATTGGTGAAACCAACGATCGCCTAACTCCGGATGCGGCAGATGCTATCCTTCATTGATGACCACTACCAAGAACGCTTGAACCTAACGGAGATTGCTCACGCCGCCCACGTCGGCCGTTCGGAATGTAGTCGGTGCTTTCAGAAAACCCTGGCGACTTTGCCAATGCGCTACTTACAAGAGTACCGGTTGGAAAAAGCGGCTAAGCTCTTAACCACGACGCCCCTACCGATTAGCGTGATCGCTAATCAAGTTGGCTTTGGGGCGGGACCCTTCTTCAGCCAGTGCTTTAAGCGCCGGACCGGGGTGCCCCCCGCCAGTACCGAGAGCGGGGTCCCAAAGTGTAAATTACTTCGGTGACGAAATAAATTGACTTCCCGCTTCGCTGGGGTTATCCTGAAATCATCGGTACCGAAGTAAATTAAAATCAACCTACAACGAAGGGATGAAGTAACATGACGGAAATCAACGACCAAGAGTTAATGCATAAGCTGATGAAGACGGTAAAGGGCCTGCACAAACGGGTCCACGGCTCCGGTCCAATGGGGGGCAAGTGCCACCACCACGAACACGGACCAAACGGCCAGGGCTGCCCAATGCACGGCGGGATGGGCCCGGGCATGATGATGGGGAGGCACCACATGCCGCCATTTGCCAAGCCGGGGCTGGGGCACGGCCACAGTCGCGAACACCTCTTAGTGTTAATCGGTAAGCACCCTGACGGCATTCGGCAAAAGGAACTGGCCGAGGGCTTTGGTATCAACCAATCCTCGACTTCCGAGCTGGTTAGCAAGTTAGAAGACGACGGCTACCTAAAGCGCGAGGTTGACCCGAAGGATAAGCGGGCAACCCTGCTCTTCTTAACCGACCTGGGTAAGGCACGGGCCGCCGAAGTGGAAGACGCCCAAAAGACGATGTTTGAGGGGCTCTTTAAGAACCTGACGGCGGAAGAAAAGCAAACCTTTGGTGACCTGTTAGATAAAATCCGCGGTGACCAAAATTAGAAGAATCTGGGACGCATCTGCGAATGGATGTGCCCCTTTTTTAATGGTGAAAAGTAAGTAAAGACCTTACGGATTTATTAAAATCACCGGGGCAAATTGACCACAATTAGATGGTTCTGATAAAGTGGTAACGTTAGTAAAAATGTTATATCACTGTTGAGGTATTGTAGTTATGAACGAAGAAAACGAAACGCGTGCCGACTACCGGCGCCGGGTAAACAACCAACCCGAGTCTGGTACGAACGGCGCCGGAACCGGTGGTGACGGGCGCAATCCCCACCCGCCATACTACCGGGGCGGTAAGAAGTGGTTTAAGTGGGTGAAGCGGATCATCTTCTTGATCCTCTTGTTAATTGTGGCCGGGGGGGCCTATGAATACCACCAAATCAATAGCACCGCTAAGGATGTCTTCTCTAGCGGGAGCGGGAAGATCTCAGCGAAGTTAAAGGCCGGTAAGCCGATCTCGATTTTAGCGATGGGGACCGACGTGGGGGCCTTAAACCGGGGGAATGCCGGTGGGAACACCGATACCCTGGAATTGATCACGATTAACCCCAAGAAGAAGACGATTACAATGACCTCGATTCCGCGTGATACCCTGATCAAGGTGAACACCGACGAAGGGGCCGATTACGTTAAGATCAACGCCGCCTACCAAATCGGCGGGGCCAAGCAAACCGTCAAGCAGGTTAAGGAATTACTCGGCGTACCGATTGATTACTACGCCGTGATCAACATGGGGGTCTTGGAAAAGGTGGTTAACGCCGTTGGTGGGGTCACCGTCGACAACCCGTTCGCCTTCACTTACGAAGGGCACCACTTTAAGAAGGGAAAGCAACACTTAAACGGGGGCAACGCCCTGAAGTACTCCCGGATGCGTTACGACGATCCAAACGGGGACTACGGCCGGCAAAAGCGCCAGCAACAAGTGATGGAATCCGTCATCAAGACCTTTAAGAAGTCCGGGAGTATCACCGCGGCCAACGACATCTTAAAGGCCGTCGGGGACGGGGTGAAGACCGATATTCCGATTGACAACGTGGCTGCTTTGTACACCAACTACCACGCCGCCATGGATAACGTTAAGACCTACCACATGCAAGACCTGGATGCGACGATCGAAGGGGTTTCCTTCCAAATCGCTACGCCAAAGGAAATTAACCGGATTTCCAAGTTAATTCGGACCCAATTAGGCTTGAAGACCAAGACCGTTACCAACGCCGAAACAAGGATGTACAACCAACAAACGACTTACGATGGTTACACCAACGTTAACTTTGTTCTGCCAAACGAGGCTTCTTACAACAGCCCGGGTAGCGGCACCAGTTCTTCTTCGACCAGCTCTAGCTACGGCACCAGCTCTTATGGCACTAGCTCCTACGGGACGGGGACCACGGGCTCAGCGTTCGATTATTAGTGAAATTAAGGGGCAGTGACCAAGGTGTCACCGCCTCTTTTTTGATGCTTTTTTCTCTACCGTTGGGAAGGTCGGGAGCCACTTCCAGTTTGAGGACAAAGCGGCAAATAGGACAGGACAAATCTGCAAATTTGCGCAAAATGGAAGTGCGACCCAACGGCTTGTCGAGGAGGTTGGTCGCATTTTCAGATAACGTGCTCCCAACCACAGGCCTAGTGGCTAAGTACGGGCAGAGAACAGTGCGTACCGCACTAACCCCCGCCCTAGCTTAGCCCAACGGCCTGTCGAGGAGGTTGGTCGCACTCACTTTATTGCACAAATCCAAACATTTGTCCTGTCTCCCCTCCGCAGTCTGGTTCGTTTCTTTCCACCGCTTTTGCTTATCCTTGATCCTTATCAATTCACTTTTGGGCCGCAAGCGCTACAATGATCCCAGATTGGGAACACTTAAAATTGGATTGGAGGAATTTTGATGACTAAATACCGTGCAAAAATTAAGCCGCTCAACGCCGCCAAAATTGGGACTGAGGCGCACGGCTACGTAGAATTCACCACCGAAGGCGATAATCTCCACATTAAGTTGGAGATGTTTGATACCCCCGCTAACATCCAGCACTGGGAGCACTTCCATGGTTTCCCGGATGGCAAGGACGCCAGTGTTCCAACTGAGGCCCAAGACGTTAACCACGATGGCTACATTGACCTACCGGAAACCGAGCCCGTGTCCGGGACGACGATGGTGCCACTGGATGCCGCTCCCCACGAGATGAACATCCCCAACGATAACTACCCGGTGGCCGACGCAACGGGCTACTACAGTTACGAAAAGGACGTCCCGTTGGCTAAGCTAGAGGCTAAGTTCAAGGAGGTCTTCCACGACCAAGCACCAGCCCTTGATAAGCGGGTCGTTTACGTCCACGGGGTACCGGCGGAATTAGAATTGCCGGCGACCGTGGCGGGTAAGCTTAACGACAAGTACGAACAACACGTTACCTTACCGATTGCCGCCGGTAAAATTGAACGCCTAGACTAGGGGCGTTGCGCGTTTAAGCAAAATATTTGAAAGCGGTTTTAAATGGTGTTACCTTATTCACGTAAAAGGAGGTTCAATTCATGAAATACGAAAAGACCAAGGAAGTACTCAACCAACTCGTTGCTGACCTGAGCCAACTGGTGATGGTGGTTCACCAAACCCACTGGTACATGCGCGGGGAAAACTTCTTGAAGCTCCACCCGCTGATGGACGACTGGATGGACGATTTGAACGACCAACTGGACGAAATTTCTGAACGGTTGATCGCCCTTGATGGCTCACCATACTCCACCCTTAAGGAAATGGCGGAACACACCAAGATTCCCGACGAACCAGGCAACTGGAACAAGTCAACGCCCGAACGGTTCGAAGTACTGGCCAAGGACTACCGTTACTTAGCCGATCTCTACCAGCAGGGGATCGAAATTAGTGACGATGAAAAGGACTTCTCCACCCAGGACATCTTCATTGGCTTCAAGACCGCGACCGAAAAGCGGCTTTGGATGATCCAAGCGGAACTGGGGAAGGCTCCGGAACGGGGACTCTAAACACAGCGCACAATCTAAGCAGCGCTCGCCAATTGGTGGGCGTTGCTTATTTTATAGAAGATTAAGTTTTGATGACGCCCGTTTTGATTGGGTAGGTAGGCTTGCCCGGAAGCGTTAGTTCGTGCTAAATTGGTGAGAGCAAAATTTTAGAAAACACGAGGAAATTGCACGTGATTACCATTACTGACCTGAGCCTGAACCTGTCAGGCCAGACATTGTACCGCGACGTTAACCTCAAGTTCACGCCTGGCAACTGCTACGGGGTGATTGGGGCGAACGGGGCCGGCAAGTCCACCTTCTTAAAGCTGTTGGAAGGGAAGATGAGCCCGACAACCGGGACGATTTCGATTGGCCCTAACGAACGGATGACCTCCTTAAACCAGGACCACTTCGCCTTTGACGACTGCACGGTCATGGACACCGTGATTCAGGGCCACGCCAAGCTGTATCAAATCATGCAAGAAAAAGACACCCTCTACGCCAAGCCGGACTTTTCCGATGAAGACGGGGTAAAGGTGGCCGAACTGGAAGCGGAATTTGCCGAAATGGACGGCTGGAACGCCGAAGCCAACGCCTCCCAACTCCTCCAATCACTGGGGATTCCGGAAAGCCTACACGACACCTTGATGGGTGAACTGGCCGAAAGCGACAAGGTGAAGGTCCTCTTGGCCCAAGCTCTGTTCGACTCGCCAGACATCCTCTTGCTGGACGAACCGACCAACGGGCTGGACGTTCACACGATCGCCTGGCTGGAAGACTTCCTGGCCGGCTACGATAAGATCGTGATCGTCGTCTCCCACGACCGTCACTTCTTAAACCAAGTCTGCACCCAGATGTGTGACGTGGACTTCCAAAAGATCAAGCTCTACGTGGGGAACTACGACTTCTGGTACGAATCTAGCCAACTGGCTGCCCAATTAGCCGCCAACCAAAACGCTAAGAAGGAAGAAAAGATCAAGGAGCTCCAAGAGTTCATCGCCCGCTTCTCGGCCAACGCCTCCAAGCACAGGCAGGCCACTTCCCGTAAGAAGCAGTTGGAAAAGATCACCTTAGAAGACATCCAACCGTCAATGCGTAAGTACCCCTACATCAAGTTTGAACAGGACCGCCCGCTGGGAAACGACTTGTTAAAGGTGGAACACATTTCCCACACCGTTGACGGCGAAAAGTTGTTAAACGACGTCTCCTTCTTGATCCGGCCGGGCGAAAAGGTGGCCTTCTTGTCCCGCAATGACATGGCAACGACCGTCTTAATGCAAATTATTGCCGGGGAAATAACGCCGGACGAAGGGACCGTTACCTGGGGCCAAACGACCTCTACTAACTACATGTCCCGTGACTTAAACGCCGCCTTTGATAACGATGAATTGACGATCATTGACTGGTTGCGCCAATTCGCCACCAAAGAGGAAAACGACAATACCTTCCTGCGCGGCTTCTTAGGGAAGATGCTGTTCTCCGGGGAAGAAATTGACAAGCAAATCAAGGTCCTTTCCGGGGGCGAAAAGGTGCGGTGCCTCTTATCCAAGATGATGTTGCAACACGCCAACGTCTTATTGATGGACGACCCGACCAACCACCTCGACCTGGAATCGATCACGGCGCTAAACGACGCTATGGAAAGCTTCCCAGGCTCGATCCTCTTCACCAGCCACGACCACGAATTCATTCAAACGATTGCTGACCATCTGATTGAAGTGGGACCAAACGGCTTTGTGAGCCGCGCCGACACCACTTACGATGACTTCTTGGCCCACCCAACGGCCCAAGAACAAGTGGCCGCCCTGTACGAATAATAAACTAAACACCCCCAGGAACGCGACGTTCCCAGGGGGTGTTTTAGTATCAGCTATAAAAGGGGAAACCTTGGTCTTGATGTCTCCTGTAAAATAAAGGGCTCCAGTCGGGTTCGTAAAGCGAACTACTGGAGCCCTTTTGTTGTACTGCACGTCTTTCAGGCGCTAACCCTGATGCTGATGTTCGGCACGTTTGTAATAACGTTGTTGGATTACATCAAGAAGCATCACAAATAGAAAAAGCCGTCCTACAAAATAACTTTGAGCAGTTATAGGACGACTTTATGTCACATATAACAACGCCAGCGCCTTTTTAGCGACCTGCGCTAGAGTCCTGTTATCAGCAGGGCTCCTTTGGTATTTCCATTATAACCTAAAAGGCTAAGCGTGGGGAAGTAGGTAGGTTCACACTCACTCTGATAACGTGCTCACCAGCCGCAGGCCTAGTGGGCTGGTTCACACTCACTCCTTACGGTTCCGTCTTGGAAGAGTGGGCGTGGGTGTCTAGCTTAGAGCCGTCGTTAGGGGTGTAGTAATAAACAGGGCCGTCGATGGACTTGTCGTAGTCGACTTGGACGTCGAGGCCTTCAAAGAACCAGTTTTCTGATTCTTCGATGTAGTAGTGGACACCGTCAACGACTTGGTCGACCAGTGGTTGAACTGGTTGGTCGTGCCGGCTCATCCCGGTTGAGAACCCTTCGTGGGCGTTGGTTTCACCGTAAACCCGGCCGAAGAAGTGGACCCCGCCACCTTCGGGAACGCCCATGCTCTCACGGAACCACTTACTTGCTTCGGGGGAGATGCTAATCTTAGAAACTGCCATATCGAAATCTCCTTTGTATTCGGTTTCAAATTAACCCTAGGATAGCATATTTACCAGCGGGCGCCAAATGAATGGCTCAATTTCAACTTAGTGCGGAATTTGCTATAATAACCATAATTGAAAAAAGGGGGTGGTAGATCGATGCGAGCGTTAGCAATCTTAGCGTCACATAAACAAACCGGTATTTCCGGACAGATGTTGGCGGCGACAACCGCCAGGTTAACAAGGGATCCGGCGTGGGAAGTGGAGACCATCTACCTGGCGGATTACCAGATTGGACCGGATTATCCGGGGCACCCCAACCCGGTGTTGCGGGAGTTAGAAAAGAAAATGCTGGCGGCTGACGTGTGGATCATTTCATCACCCACTTATCTAGGGAACATGAGTGGACAATTGAAAAACTTCTTTGACTGTTTCCGGCGCCGCTTTTACCGCGAGGACCACACCGGGCGGTTATTTCCCGGGAAATTTGCCGGCAAGCGTTACGTATCGCTGACTTCGTGTTACGCCGGCCCAATCAAAAACTTTATCTTTCGGGCCTCCAACCCACCCCTGGAACAGGTCGATAAGGTGCTGCTCGATGCCGGCCTCGTTAAGGTGGGCGAAGCGGTGCAAACGGGGACCTGGAAGATGAAGGAACTCCCCCAGGCCAAAGTGGCGGAGCTAACCAAGCTGGGCCAAGAAATTACCAACCCGCACGTAAAAGAGAGGTGGACCTTAACCGTGTTCAGATACATAGTTTTATTCTTTACAATTGCCTTGGTGACCCTGATTACGATGGGGCTCCAAACCTGGCTCTTCAGTTTCTTAGCCGTTGCAGCCACTTTCTGGCTGTCCTGGGCGGTGTTCGTGGTGATTTTCTTTGCCATCCTGTCGGTCATTTTGCATATTTTGACCGTTATGCAACACAAGTTTAAGTAGGGGCGGTGCGTGATTAATCGTGAAAACTGTGTCGCCCGTTCAAAAACAAGTGCTATAATGAACTCCTTGAGGAAAAGTTAATTGAAAAGGGCCCCCGGGCCTTGTGAGGTGACAATGATGGATCGATGTGCGGCAATGCGAGAAGCAATGCATGAGCCAGAATTACGGGCGAGGTTATTTGCGGGAAGCTTTGGGATGCGGATGCAAGCCCACCGTGTGTTAACTGACGGTCGGGCGAGCCGTTACCCTTACCCGAGTCAACTGGGTTCACGGGTGAAAAACCCCTACCTAACGAGCGGAATTTCTGATAATTTGATGGAATTCAACGCCGTGATTGTGAAGGGGAGCGAGGCGGCCGTCCGCCAGCTGCAAATCCTTCAGCAGATCGTTGACCGCCAGATGGAAAGCCAGGAACGCTTGTGGCCGTTAACGATGCCCCCGGCTCTGGTCTACAAGGACGACCTCGATTTTTTGAGTTATAACTGCTCACGCCCTGACCAAAAGGATTTTTACCACTACCTAGTCGGCAAGTACGGCATTAAGTCGCTGTTGATGGGGGGAGTTCACGTCGGTTACGGCCTGGACAAGCAGCTCTTAGAGGAAATCTACCGCCGCTTCTACCAGGACAAGTACCGGCGCCAAGCTGATTTCCAAAACCACCTCTACTTTAAGCTTGCCCAGGGCTTTTACCGTTGGCGATGGCTCTTTACCTACCTGTTTGGGGCCAGCCCGGTGGCGACCAGCGTCAAAGACATAGTGGCGCCGGAGTTAGAACACCAGGTACGGTCTTTGCGTAACTCCAAGTACGGCTTCACCAACTTGCCAAACGAACAGGTCGATTACAGCTCTTTAGATGCCTACATCAACAGCTTGGCCGATTACCTGGAAAACGGCACCTATCAAAACTTTCACGAGTACTTTGGGCCGGTCTGTTTACACGGGCGGACCAACAACTTGGAAAAGACGATCAACGATGGGGTCCAATACATCTCGATGCGCGGCTTTGACACCGATCCATTCTCCAAGGCCGGGATCTCAGAGGATACCTTAAACTTCCTCGAACTGGTCATGATCTACACCCTCCTGACGGAAACGCCGGACGACATGGCCGACAAGGTGAAGGTCGCCACCGAACGAAACGAGCAGGCCGCCCTCCAGGAACCAACCGCCCAGGAGGACTGGATGAAAGAAGAGGGGCTTGATTTCGTCAACCAACTGGAAGCCTTCTGCGAGGAGTACGACGCCCCGCGCAAGTACCGGTTGGCCCTGAAGTTCGTCCAACGCCGGATTGAAGACCCGAGCTTAACGATTGCCGGGCAGATGGCCTCCAAGATGGAAAACGGGACGATGCTCTCCTTTGGCCTGAAGGTGGCTAACGACCGCTACTTGGAGCTGGTGCAATCCAGCCAACCGTTAGCCGTGATCGCTAAAGGGTACTCGGTGACCGCCCAGGAATTGATCCGGGCGGCAATCGTGCTGGGGATCCAAGTGTGGTTAGACCACGGGGTCCGCTTCAACGTGGGCGACCACGAGGAACTGCTGCCGGCGGACGTGGACCTGCCCCTGGAAGAGGGGCCGCAACAATACCTGCTAAACCTCTTCCCGGAAGTGGGTAACTAATAAAGAAAGTAGCCAATCAAGTAGGGGCTGGGAGCAGGGGTTCCCAGCCCCTTATTATTAGTTTCAAATCTTAGTATATAAGACGTGGCCAATCACCGCAGGCCTAGCTTAGTCATCCGACCTGCCGAGAAGGTCATTTGCCACCCTTTTTAATTGGAGGAATCATCATGCGAACCATTGCCGTAATTGGCTTAACTGATTTAGGAGTCACCTTGGCGCGGCTGTTAGCGGCCACCAACCGGGTCGACCGCCTGGTATTCTTGGACCAAGATGATCAAATTGCGGTGGGCCTGGCCGCTGACCTGGCTGCCAGCCCGGCGCCCCACTGTGAAGTGGTAATCCAAGATCCGGCCGCCCTCAAGGCCGCTGACGTCTTGGTGGTGACGATTGGGCAGCGTTTCTTGGGCCAACCGGATTCGTTTGCGCAACTGGCCGGCAACGTCCAAGCAATTCAAGAATGGCGCTCCGCCGTTACCGAAAGTGGCTTTAGCGGGGTGGTCTTGAACTTGGCGACGCCTAACGAAACCTTGACCGGTTTGATCCAACAAGAGTGGCAGTTACCGGTCCAGCGGGTACTGGGGACCGGTACGATTACCGATACGGCCCGCTTGCACCAGGTGGTGGCGGCGGCGGTGGAGCAACCGGCCAGCTCGGTAACCGGCTACATGCTGGGCCAGCACGACGGCAACCTGGTGCCAATCTGGTCGAGCGTCCGGGTCAACGGGCGGTCGATTGAGGAGCCGATTAACGGCCATTCCCTGGATACCGCCAAGCTCTTGGTGGACGTTCGAGAAGAGGAGTACCGGGTGTTGACGACGGTCGACAAGGGCAGTTACACTCTGTGCTCGTGGACGTTGGCGATCCTGGATGTTTTATTACAAAACGGGAGCACCGTGCTGCCAGTTGCGGTCTATCAGCCGCAGTATCAGTGCTACATGTCCTTCCCGGCCCAAATTACCCGGGCGGGGGTGGGCCAGTTCTGGTTGCCCCGCTTGTACCCGGTTGAAGAAGCCCAACTAAAAGTGGCCGCCACCGCGATTAAGACGCAGTTGACGGCCATGCAGGGCTAGTTATTCGTAAGTACGGATCGCCGGAGCCTGGTAATGATTCATGAAATCGGCGACCTCATCAAAGTTGGTGGCGAACTTAATTGCGTTGACGTAGGGCGGTTCGGTAAAGCCGGTCATCTCCATCGTGGCCAGCATGTCCTTTAAGGGTTGGTAGAAGTTGCGGTAGTTGTAGAGGGCGACCGGTTTAGCGTTATCGCCCAGGGCGGTCCAGGAAAAGGCCTCGCTAACTTCTTCTAGGGTTCCCAGACCACCGGGGAGGGCGAGTAAGCCGTCCGCCATTTCCATCATTTGGTTCTTGCGGGTGTTCATGTCGTCAACGATTTCTAGGCTGGTCAGGTCCGGGTGGCTAGTGCCCCGGTCGGCCAGTTCTTCGGTAATCACCCCGTGGGCCTGGCCGCCGGCTTCCAAGACGGCGTCGGCCACCGCCCCCATGAGGCCGAAGCGACCGCCACCGTAAACCAGGGCGACGTCGTGTTCGGCCATCTGGTGGCCAAAGTCAGTTGCCATTTCCATAAAGGAAGGGTCCTGCCCAGCGCGGGCGCCGCAATACACTGCTAATCGTTTTAACATCCTATTCTTCCTTTCCGCAAATCAGATGTTTTTATTATACCGCAGTGAAACGGAAGTGGGAAATCCCCTGGGTGTGTTAGGAGAAAGAGGAGAGTAGATAAAAAAAGGGGCCGGGAAGCTAACCTTCCCGGCCCCTTTATGTTATTGCACTGGTTCGATTTGGTATTCTTGGTCGTCCGCTTCATCGATCAGGCGGGTGGGCCGCTGCTCGTTGGCCTTGATCGTGATGTGGTAACCAAATTTATCGAGGTAGACAAGTTGATCGGTGCTAACGTGTTGAACGTTGGCCGGAATCACCTGGTTATCGATCCCCAATTCGAGTTCAGGTGAGATGGTAATGATGTGGGTCCGGTCCCGCTCCTCATCGTAATAGCGCCAGGTGCCGGCGTAAAAGATCGGTAAGGAGGTTGAACGTTCGTTTTTCTTTTTTGAGTGGCTGAAACCAAGCGAACTAGTGATTCCAGCCATTAGTCCCGCTCCGAACAGTAACATTCCCTTTTTCCGCATTTTACATACTCCTCACTTTATAAACTTGCCTTATCATTCGATAGCATCGGCTTAAACAACATATATTATACACAGAATGTTGATGAGAAAAGATTTCATTTCTGTTAAAAACCAGGGGAAGTTGTTAAAATAGTAGTAACATGAGAAAAAAGGAGAATTTACGATGCTCAAGCTTGGAATTATTGGAACCAACATTATCACCGATCAAATGTTAGACGCCGCTAAGACGACTGGTCAATACCAATTGACGGCGGTCTACTCCCGGACCCTGACCCGGGCCAAGGAATACGGGGAACCGTACGGCGCCACCGCCTTCTACGACTCGCTGGAGGACTTCTTTGATGAAGGCGACTTTGACGTGGTTTACATCGCCTCACCAAACAGCAAGCACTACGAACAGGCCCGCCTGGCGATCGAAAACGATAAGTTTGTGATCCTAGAAAAGCCAGCCTTCGTCAACCCGGAAGAATTCAGCCGGATTGAATCGTTGCTAGCCGCCCACCCCAAGGCCCGCTTGGTCGAAGCCGCGCGCCACATTCACACCGGCCTCTTCCACGCTGGTGAAGACCAATTAAAGAAGATGGACACGATCCAAGGGGCTAACATCACCGTGATGAAGTACTCTTCGCGCTACGACAAGGTCCTAGCCGACGAGAAGCCGTACCCGAACATCTTCACGCCGGAATTTGCCGGGGGGGCTTTGATGGACCTCGGGGTTTACGCCGTTTACGGGGCGGTGACCCTGTTTGGCGTGCCGGACAGCGTCGTTTACTTCCCAACCATGACCAAGTCTGGCGTTGACGGAATGGGGACGGCCATCTTAACTTACGATCAGTTTGCAGTGACCCTGAACTTCGGTAAGACCGCTAACTCCCACCTGGTTTCTGAAATCTACGGCCTAAAGGACACCCTGGTCTTTGATTCGATCTTTGACACCACCAAGGTGACCTACTTCGATGCCAACCAGGAACCAACGGAACTGGAGGCGCCGTACTTTGAAAACTCGATGGTCGATGAATTAAACGACTTCGCCGCTCTGTTTAACGCTCCGGACGACCCAGAACAAGTGGCCAACTACAAGCGTTGGCAAACCCTAAGCCGGGAAGTGAACGCCGTCATGTACAACCTGCGTGAATCGGCGGAGCTCACTTTTCCAGCTGACAACAACCCTAGAGGATGATTGATTTGATTGAACAGTTTCAAACCCACTTTGAAGAACGCAACTTCAAACAACTGACCGCCATTCAAGAGGCAGTCCAAAAGCCCTTAGAAGAGGATAAGACCGTCTTTGGGATTGCCCCGACCGGCTCGGGGAAGACCCTGGCCTTCACCTGGCCGCTGTTACCCAAGGTGATGAAGGGGCAGGGAACCCAAATCCTGGTCCTCGAGCCGTCACAGGAATTGGCCCTGCAAACCACCCGGGTGATGCGGGAATGGGCGGCCTTACTGGGGCTTAAGGTCCACTCCGCGACCGGGGGCGCTAACCTGCGCCGCCAAACGGAACGGTTGAAAAAGGAGCGCCCTGAAGTCGTCGTGGGGACGCCGGGGCGGATCTTGCACCTGCTAGACACCCGTGACCTCAAGTTAAACAACTTAGCCACGTTGGTGATCGACGAAGCTGACGACCTCTTGCGCGACGACACCCAAGCGGTGGTCGAAGACATTGAGCGGGCAACGCCACTAGACACCCAGTTGGCCTTTTTCTCCGCCACCCAATCAACGACCTTGGAACAGCTCGACGTCTTGTTTGGCCGCGACCTAGTTAAGATTGACGTGCGGGCCCAGGATCACTCCCGCGGCCTGGTTAAGCACGGGTTGGTGGTGGCCCGGACGATGAGTGACAAAGCGGTGATGCTGGAACGGCTCAGTCAAACCAAGAACTTCCGGGCGCTGGTCTTTTTCACTAGCATTAAGACTCTCCACTACACCGCCAGCCGCTTGCACCACGACGGTATTTCATCAGCCACTTTGGGCGGGCGGCAGCGCCAAACCGAACGGGAAACGGTGATGCGCCAGTTTCGCAAACACCAAGTTAAGCTCTTGTTAACGACAGACGTGGCGGCCCGGGGCCTGGACATTCCTAAGCTCCCGGCGGTGGTTAACTTCGAGCTGCCGAACACGGCGGATGGCTACGTTCACCGGACGGGCCGGACCGGGCGTCAGGGGGAACCAGGCCTGGTGGTCAACCTTGGGGACGACCACGACTTCCGCGACCTCAAGAAGCTTTTGGCCGACACCGACTACCAGCTGGAGCCGATGACGATCGACAAGCGCCAGTTGGTTTCCGGCGAGGACGCTAAGAACGCGGGGAAGTCGGTTGAAAAGGCGACCGTCAAGGCGGTGCAAAAGCGTCAACACGACGCCAAGGGCAACCCGAAAAAAGAAGTGGTGCGCACGCTAGATTCCTTCAGCCAGCCTGCCAAGGCCAAGCACAAAAAGAAGAACCGCAAGAACAAGGGGATTCGCTTGAAGCACCGGCGCAAAAACGAAGAGCAACAAAAGTAACAAGAAGATGATCGCACCTTTACAAGTCCGGTAAAGAATGCGATAATTTTTCTTGTGTTGGTCCCATAGTATAATTGGATAGTACGTCCGCCTCCTAAGCGATTGATCCCGGTTCGATTCCGGGTGGGACCATAAGAGCAATAGGTTAGCCGTAAACAAAGGCAACTAATTCTCCCAATTTGGTATTTCGTGCTATAATGAAGATACAAAAAGGAGCCCTGCGCCAACAGGACTCCGACGCAGGTCGCTAGAAAGGCGATGGCGTTGTTACGAGAATTTAAAGTCGTCCCATAACTCGTCCAAAGTTATAATGTGGGACGGCTTTTTCGATTTGTGATGCTTTTTGATGTAATCTAACAACGTTAGTACAAACGTGCCAAACATCAGCATCAACGTAAGTGCCTGAAAGACACTCATTAGCTGTGAAACCTTTCTGAAGATTCTTCCATGTTTCCATAGACCTCACCTCACCAGGAAAAGACAGCCACCGCCCTTATAACTTCCTGCCTTTCCATTATACGGGAACTTCAGCATAAAACCAAGAACTCTTGTTTGTTATATGATCCCTATGACATTTGGAAAGACTTCCTCAAAAGAAAACTCCGGTCAATTCGCATTTCGCGGACTGACCGGAGTTTATTTGGTTAGCGACTACTACCGCTTAGCAATTTTTTCGTTGTCCTTAAAGATCAGCCACCGCGAGAAGATGTAGTTGGCGACCACGACCACCACGTTATCAACGATCTTCACCATTAGTTCTTGGATTGGGGTGTTGAGCTTTAACAAGGTCACTCCTACGAACATGAAGGCCATGTCGATCAAGAGGGTGAGGCCCCGGTAAAAGAAGAACTGGGAGATCTCAATCCAAAAGGCCTTCCAAGTGGTGTAATGGGAGTTAAAAACCCAGACCTTGTTGGTGAGGTAGGCAACTAAAACGGATAAAAACCAGGCCGTTACATTGGCCACCTGGTAGTTCCAGTGGACCCCTGAGGAGAGGAACTGGAACGACACGATGTTGACCAGGGTGGTGACCACACCCCAAAAGAGGTAGGCGATCACTTGGCCGTACTTGTTCCAGAGTTTGCGCATGACGGCCTCCTAGCCTAGCTTGGCCACGAGGTCCTTGGCAAAGCTGGCCAAGCGTTCCTCGTCTTCGGCATCTGGGGCGAGGTTGATGTGGACGTTTTCGCTCCCCTTGGTGGCACCCGCTTGTTCAAAGGCGGCGCCAAATTCGTCAACGGCCTTGCAGTAATCATCACCGTAGAAGGTGTCACCGGAACCAGCGACCCCGTAGACTTTTCCAGCTAAGTCGGCTTCCTTTAAGTCATCAAAGAAGTCGAGCCCTTCGTCAGGCAGGGAGCCTTCGTCGTAGGTGTAGGGGCACACCACGCAAAGGTCGACGTCATCGAAATCGGCGACGTCGGCCATCGTCATTTCGGTCATTTCAACGTCAACGCCGAGGTCCTCTAGGGCGCCGGTGACCATGTCGGCGACGTCCTCATTGTTTCCGGTAATGGTGGCGTAAACCACGAGTGCTTTTGCCATGATTATCCCTCCAAAGATTTGAACGATTTGTAATTTTAAAACCTTCGATAGTATAGCACATTCAAAGAGTGCTATACTGGTAAGAGTTTATAAAATGTAAGGAGTAGTGTGAATGATTAGCTTAAAATCACCACGGGAAATCCGTGCGATGGAAAAGTCCGGCGCCGTTTTAGCCGGGATGCACCTGGGGATTCAAAAGATTATCCGGCCGGGCATTTCGAGCTGGGTAATCGAAGAATTTGCTCGTGATTACTTCAAGCAAGCGGGGGCGATCGCCGCTCAAATCGGCTTTGAAGGGTACAAGTACGCAACCTGCGTGAGTGTGAACGATGAAATTTGTCACGGTTTTCCGCGCAAGAAGTTGATCTTAAAGGATGGCGACTTGGTTAAGGTTGACACGGTGGTCAACCTCGACGGCGCCTTTTCTGATTCTTGCTGGTCGTACGCCGTGGGCACCCCGTCACCGGAGATTGCCAAGCTGATGGACGTCACTAAGAAGTCCTTGTACATGGGGATTGACCAGTGCGTACCGGGTAACCGGATTGGCGATATCGGTGCCGTAATTCAGCACTACACCGAAGACGAAAACGGCTACGGGGACGTCAAGGAATTCGTTGGTCACGGAATCGGGCCCACGATGCACGAAGACCCAATGGTACCTCACTACGGGGAAGCCGGCCACGGCCTGCGCCTGCGCAAGGGGATGACGATCACGGTGGAACCGATGATTAACACCGGCACTTGGCAAGCCGACACCTCCGATCCGTCTGGCTGGCTGGCTAAGACGGCCGACGGTGGCTGGTCGTGCCAATACGAGCACACCCTGGTAATTACGGAGGACGGGCCAAAGATCCTGACCTCCCAAGATCCGGAAGCGGACGCCAAGTACCTGTACGATGATGAGTACGCCAAGGAATTGGCCCACTACGGCGAGATTGCACGGCGGGTGGCCAAGAAGTACGAAGAATAGATAATTGGGGGATGGAAACCACTCTTCAATGTAGGCCGGCCTTAGGTGGTGGAGCTACGGAGGGGTTCCACGTTATCTAGGGGACAATAAAATAGAATTAGGGGTTGGAAGAAACGGTTATTTTCTTTCAACCCCACTTTTTATAAAGGTAGCAACATGAAAAAAATAATAGTGAACTCTGGTTGGCTAATCGCCCTTCTCTTGACGGTGATGAACCTCTGGATGTGGGATTCACAACTTCAGTTTAGTAATTACTCGGAAAACAACCTCAAGATGGCGGTTCTCCAGTTAGTCCACGTGATTTTGATTATTGCCGAGCTGTGGCTGTTAATGCAACTTGGGCGAACTTTGAAGCGACACCGGCTTGGCCGCACCCGCGTCGTCACCACCTGGTTAGTCCTGGTGGCCTATGGGGCCGGTTCAGTCCTCCTTCAACTAGTTTGGAAGGAACAGTTTTACTTCAGCGACCTTTTAAACGCCGTTTTCCCAATCACCCGGAATATCTTTCCGCTGGCAACGGCCTACATTATCGCCATGGCGACCTTTCCGCGGGTTAATGAACTGTCCGAAGTTAACCGACGCTTCCTCGGAAAAGTACTAGTGGGGATGTTTCTGGTTGCGACGGTCTTTTACAACGATTTATGGGGGATCAAAGACAGCCAAAACGTCCTCTTTTACCTAATGGTGATGATGGTCGGCGCCGCCTTTGATGGGATCGAACTGCCGGACCATTGGCGCCGGTTTGTGAAACGTTGGGGAACGGTAACCCTGCTGGTAACGGCGGTGTTGGCAATGTTAATGCCGACAATTTCAGTAACGATTCACTATGATATGTCAACGGCAAACCGTTTCTCTAACCTATCAGATGGCTTATTGGTGCTGGTGGCACTGGGGATGTTTCTCTTACAGAAGAACCAGGTTATCGGTGAGCACCAAATTTTAAACGGAGGGATTTACAGTAGCCTTGTTTTGGCAGGACTGCCTTTATTGCGGAGCCATTATGTTGGATTTGCCGCTGGCCACGTCGGCAATCTGGGCTTGAAGATCCTTTTGGTAACGATCATTGCGGGTGCCGTTATGGCGGTCGGATTCGTTGCTAATTGGTGCTTAAGAAGGCTCTTTTCATCTTTAGCGATCACCCAACATTACAAGCGGTGGGTTGAGGAGCTGCCGTCCCACTTGATGGAGTGGCCAGCGTGGCTGAAGAAGTTTTGCCATCGTCACTGGCCGGCGTTGACGGCTATTTGGATGTCGTATGTGTTAGCAATTGTTTCACTTGCTCTTATGTATTCGACGTGGCAATTAACACCAACATATGAAAGTTTTATTTATCAAGTTTTGGCACGTCAAGGGACTCTTATTTTCTCTGCAATTTTGATCTGGTTAATGATAAAAATTGTCCAATCTATTATTGGTCGTTACTGGGTATCGTTAGGATTAGTAACTGCTGTAACCATTATTTGGGCAATTGCAAATCATATTAAACTCAATCTTAGAGAAGAGCCGATCCTTCCTTCTGATGTCATGATGTATCAGGCATATGGCAGTATGTTGAAGTTTGTAAGCATTTGGATTGTTGCTGCCGGGGTAGTTAGCCTAGCCCTTTTAGTAGTGATTGGTTTGTTGTTAGATCGTAAGTACCGAGTACCTGCGCCAAGGATTAAACGAATAGTCTTATGGGTAATTCTGACAGTTTGTTTCTTTGGTAGCAGTGCCTTTTGGAATCACACAGGGTCTCGAATTAATACTTTTATTAGTGGATTAGGGAATGATCCCTTATTTTATAGCCAAATTTTAGGAGCTCACCAGAATGGACCGCTTATTCAGTTTCTGAATAATATCGACATCACCGTGATGGAGAAGCCAGCTGGCTATTCAAAGGCGCGGATGGAAAAGATTGCCCAAGAATATCAAGAGGTGGCAAAGGAGATAAACAAAGATCGGAAGAATTTGCTGTCGTCGCAAACAATCATGTTTAACCTAAGTGAAAGCTTCTCTAACCCCAAACGGGTACCGGGAGTCAAGATTAAGGGGAACCCGATTCCATATATTCTTTCCCTGAAGAAAACGACCACTAGCGGTCTGATGATGTCGTCAGGTTACGGTGGGGGAACGGCCAATATGGAATACATGACCTTAACTGGGTTGGCAACTGCAAACTTTTCGTCAACAATGAGCACTCCTTATACACAATTGGTAGCAAGATTGATACATGAGTGGTCATTTAACCAAGACTTTAGGTATGCGGTAGCCATTCACCCATATGAGGGTATTTTTTACAGTCGAATATCTGCATATCGGAAATTTGGGTTTAATCGCTTTTACTATTTAGGTAGTAAGTATAAGATCATAGACCAAAAGAAAATTGTTTATAATCCGTACTTGTCTGATGAGACAGCGTACGATAATGCTTTACATCAGTTACGAAATGATGAGAATGGAACGTTCATTAACTTAGTAACGATGCAAAACCACTTACCTTATAATTCATCGTATTATAAGAGATCATCTAGTTGGCTCCCAACATCTGTAAGTGCGGGTACTGATAAGAGTACGGTAGCAGCATACACCGCCGGAATCAATTACACCGACAAAGCAGTTAAGCAGTTCATCAAGCAGATTAACAAGATCCAAAAGCCCATCACGGTTGTCTTCTATGGTGACCACCTGCCGGGGATTTACAACAACAGCATGGCAAAGGATGGGACCAAGCTGCATGAAACGGATTACTTCATCTACTCCAACACCTACGCCCGTGAACACGGCGCCCGGACTTTGACCAGTAACACTAAGGTGGTCAGCCCGAATGACTTCATGGCGATGGTAGCGGAACAAACTAATTCCAAGGTCACGCCATACCTCGCTTTGATGACAAAGATATATGAGGACTTACCAGCCGTTTCCATTAACACTGGCCAAAACAATAGCACTGCTAGCCTCCAGTTCACAAACAGTAAGGGGCAAGTGGTTAAGTACAGCCAGTTAGCTAAGAAGCAAAAACGACTCTGGCAAGATTACAAGCTGGTTCAATACGATTTGACGGCCGGTAAGCAGTACCTGTACCAGTTGCACATGATGAAGTAGGAAAGTGAGCGGAATCGTCAAGAAATAATGCACAGCTAGAAAGACAAAAGAGTTCCTCACGGGCGCTCTTTTTTGTTTTCGCCATTAGAAACTGCTAAAATGGGCCTATTAACGTGTGGGAGGGTTATGATGAAATTTATTGGCACCAAATTGAAGCGCTTTGTGACGGCCTTTGCCGAACACTTCCAAATGGCGCAAGTAACAACTTCGGCGGCCGTGCTGGCCTACTATACCTTACTTTCCATTTTCCCGGCGGTGCTAGTGGTGGGAAACCTCTTACCGATGCTGGGGTTAGATGCAAAAACGGTCCTCCCGTATCTGCAATCGGCAATCCCTAGTTCGGTCTACCAATTTATCCGGCCGATCATTTTTGATTTCTTACGCCGGGGGAGTGGGGGGATCCTGACTACCGGGGCCTTGGTGGCCCTGTGGTCAACTAGCCAAGGAATTGCGGCCTTTCAACGCTCCGTCAACGGTGCCTACGGGGTGGCTAAGAACCAAAATCCGATCATTAACCGGGTCCTGTCCTTTATTTGGATGATCATCGTCATCATGATTATCTTTGCCTTAGTGATTATGTATGGGCTCGGGGAACAGGTGCTAGAAGCCTTACAGCCAATCTTGCACTTCCCAATTAATTACGTCACCCTCTTTAGTAGCCTGCGGTGGCCAGTGACCTTTGGCGGGCTTTTTATCTTCTTAACCCTGCTCTATTACTTCGTTCCTAACGCCCGGGTGCGCCTGCGGTACGTGGTAATTGGCGCCCTGGTTGCCACCTTGCTGTGGATGGGCCTATCGCGCCTCTTTTCCTATTACGTCGTCGTATTCGCCCAACGGTTAAATTCCTACAAGACGATCGGGGCCTTCATCTTGATGATGATGTGGCTGGACTTTTCCGGGATGATTGTGATGATCGGGGCGATTGTCAACGCCACCTGCCAGGTGCTGGTGGATGGACCAGTTAGCCAACGCCCCTACTTTTGGCAGTGGATTCATGAACGAATCAAAAAAGTGGGTGGGAAATAACCTACTCGGCAGGTCGTATGACTAAGCTAGGACGAACGGTTAGTGTAGTATGCACTGTTCTTCGGCCGTACTTAGGCACTAGACCTGCGGTTATTTTCCACATTTCCTGCCTAACTTTCGTGAATACAGCAAAAGGCTAGGAGAAAACACGGTTTTCTCCCAGCCTCTGATCGTTAGCAATTAAGCAAACAGTACTTCTTCGTCGGTGTTGACCACCTTAGCGGAAACGGGCGTGACGAACAGGTCTTCTTCGCCCTTCTTAAACAGCTTTAGGTTGGCGATCTGGGTCATGGCTTGGCGAACGGTGGCTTCGTCCAGTTGGCCATTGGCGTAGTTGATCTTTAGAATGTGCGTCTTGTTCAGGCTGCCCTTGTAGGTGAGGTTTAAGGTCTTCATTTAAGTACTTCCTTTCGGTTGGCTAGTGGTTATGGCTATTCGTTAGTTAAAGTCGTGGCGGTCGTCAGGGTGGCTTCTTGGACGGTGCCCCCGGCTAATCCTTCAAGGATGGTTTGGAAGCTGGCGATCTGCTCATCACTCGGTTGGGCAACCAGGTTGTTAAAGACCCGGTTTAAACCTTCAGGGTGATCGCTATCGATCAAGGTGACTTGAAGCTTAGTGGATTTGACGTTATGAAGCATAGTTGGAATCTCCTTTAAATTTGATTGGTGTAAGTTGTGATCACTGCTTACACCTTATACATAGAAACCAAGCGAAAATTTGTAAGGGTGGATCATGGAAAAAGAATCGCAAATTCGACAAATTACCGCCATTGTGGCCCAAAAACGACCGGGGCGCTTTAACGTCTTTTTAAACGGCCAGTACGCCTTTCCGGTGGCCGAGAGTGTCTTGATCAAATACCGTCTTTATAAGGGGATGGAGGTCGATCAGGAATTACTGCAGCAGATCTCAAATGATGACCAAGTGGCGCAAGCCTATAATAAGATGCTGGATTACTTGTCCCACCAACTGCGGACCGAACACGAGGTGGAACAAAAACTAGTGGAGATTGACACCCCACCGGAGTTTGTCCCGGTGGTGATGGCCAAGTTGCGGGAGAACCGCTTGTTGGATGACCGGGAGTACGCGGCTGCTTACGTGCGGACGGAAATGAACACCGGCTTGAAGGGGCCGGGAGTGATTCGCCAAAAACTTCGTCAAAAGCGGGTGGGCGAGTTTTTAATTGACGACGCCCTTACCCAGTTCACTACGGAACAACAGGTTGAAAATGCCGCCAAACTGGTGCAAAAGCTGGCCAAGCGTTACCTGAACCAACCGGCACGGCGTCGAAGCGAAAAAATCTACCAGGGGGTGCTAACTCAAGGGTACGGCGATGAGGTTTACCAACTGGTGAAGGAAAGCGAAATCCCGCCCCAAACGGAGGATCGCCAGGCGGAATTACTGGAACGGGAAGCGGAAAAAGCTTGGCACCGCTACCGTCGTTTTGAAGGTTATGAACGAAAGATGAAGACTAAGCAGGCCCTTTACCGCAAGGGGTTTGACCTCGATGAAATTGATCATTGGCTGGCCAAGCAAGAAAACCTTAACAACTGATGAAAGGGGTTTCGGACGAAAAGTTCTTTTTAACGCCCTAATTTATTGGTATCATTAGAGGAGTATTTGTAAATAGAATCTATTTACAATGGGTTGCGGTTATCAACAATGAAGTGAAAAATGGGGCGACTAGAGAGCCCAAGTTAATTTGAAATCGAGAGAAACGCTAATGGTTGAAAACATGATTCACATTGATGCGGAACGATTAAACCGCCAATACTTTTACCGGGGGATCAAGCGTCTGTTTGACGTGGTGGCCTCGTCAATCGGGGTGGTGGTCATCAGTCCGGTACTGTTAATCATTGCAATTTGCATCAAAGTTGATGATCCCCACGGGCCGGTGTTTTACACCCAAACCCGGGTGGGGAAGGACGGACACGAATTCAAAATCATCAAGTTCCGCTCAATGGTTAGTAACGCAGATGAGCTCCTCGCCAAATTACAAGATCAAAACGAGGTTGATGGGGCGATGTTTAAAATGAAGGACGACCCCCGGATCACCCGGGTTGGCCGTGTGATTCGCAAGTACAGCTTGGATGAGTTGCCACAGTTAATTAACGTGGTGACCGGATCAATGAGCATCGTTGGGCCCCGGCCGCCACTGGTTTCGGAGGTAGAGCAGTACACGGAGTACGATAAGCAACGCCTCTTAGTGACCCCTGGGGCCACCGGAATGTGGCAAGTGGGGGGCCGAAATGACGTGGACTTTGACGAAATGGTCCGCCTCGACCTAACCTACATTCAAAACCGCTCCGTGTGGTTGGATTTAAAGATCATGCTTGAAACCGTGAAAGTAATGATCAAACCAAACGGAGCCTACTAAAGGAGAACATTGTGCGAGTAAAAGTATTAGTTGCCGCCCACAAAAATTACGAAATGCCGACAGATCCAATGTATCTGCCGGTTTTTGTGGGTAAGGACCTACACCCAAATGTTAACCACACCTTCCAAGGGGATAACACGGGCGATAACATTTCCCAAAAGAACCCGACTTATAACGAGCTAACCGCCATTTACTGGGGTTGGAAGAACTTAGACGTAGATGCCATGGGGTTGGTGCACTACCGCCGTTACCTGAGTCTACGTCACCAGAAGTCGCTTCAAACGGTGCTGTCGGAAAAAGAAACCGTGGCGCTATTAGAAGACTACGATATTATCCTGCCATCTAAGCGGAAGTACTACATCGAGACTAACGAATCGCATTACTTACATGCTCACCACCACGAACCATTTGAGGTGATGCGCCAGGTGATACAAGAGCAATACCCAGAGTATGCACCAGCCTTTGAGCTAGTGATGAAGCGGACTTGGGCACACATGTTTAACATGTTCATTATGAAGAAAAAGCCCCTCAATGAGTACTGCACTTGGATGTATGAGGTCTTAGCCAAGGTAGAGGCACAAACGGATATTTCCACATATTCAACCTATGAACAGCGTGTCTACGGCTTTTTAAGCGAGTTATTGCTGGACGTATGGTTGGAGGTCCACCCAGAGTACAAGACCAAAGAAGTTAACTACGTCTTCATGGAGCACACCAATTGGTTGAAAAAGGGTGGTAAGTTCTTGCAACGTAAAATTACTGGACACGCTTAGGAGATAAAAAATGAGTAAATCATATAGCATTGATGACATTTCAAAAATTATTTTAAAAAACATCATCTTGATTTTGGTGCTGGTTGTTCTTGGGATGGGCTGCCTAGGTTTCTATGCGAAGCATAAGCAAACGACAACTTATACTGCTAGTCGAGAAATTCTAATCGGCCATAATTTAGACACGGTGAGTTATAAGAATTCACAGGCAATGGCAGATATGAGCATGATGCAAACTTACTCAGAATTAGTTCAGGATCGGCTGGTTTTATCGAAAGCTAGAAAAGAATTACCGAAGAAGCTTCAAAAGAGGTACTCGGTTTCTGATTTGGAATCAGCAGTAGATGCAAAACCAAGGGCCGGTGAGATAATCTTAGATATTCATGCTAAGGTTGGTAGTGCAAAAGATGCGGCGTTGATTGTAAATGCTGTAACGGATGCTACTAAGCAGGAATTGCCGAAGATTAAGGCTGGAATTGGACAAATCGAACCACTTTCAAAGGCATACGCTTCTGATGTAAAAAGCCAAACCTCACCATCGGCGAAGAAATATGCCATTCTTGGATTTGCATTAGGAGCCCTTGCCGGTATGGTCATTGCTTTTGTAAGGACAACCTTTAAGCATTTGGTAAAATAGGATGTAGTAATTATGACAATGTATGTAATATCACATAAAATGTTTGATTACGACTTACCAAATGGATATCAGCCACTACTCGTGGGAGCTGATTTTAATTCTAATCCACGTGGTTATTTAGCTGATAATACAGGTGATAATATTTCACGACAGAATAAAGAGTTTAATGAGCTAACAGGACTCTACTGGATGTGGAAAAATACAACAGACCCCTTTGTAGGACTGAGTCACTATCGCCGTTACTTTTCTCCGCATTCATTTGGTAAAAGGATAGGTGGACGGAATGCAATGTATCTTTGGTTACTTGCTTTTGGACGAACCCATCCGGTTTCCGAGGAAGAGCTTCAAGCAATGCTTAAAGAATATGATTGGGTTGTGGCTTATCCTGAGGATGACTCTAAAGGGAAAGAAACCCTTAGGGAACAGTATATCCGTGGTCATTATGAGGTTGATCTCGACCACACACGGGAAGCAATCGTTAAACTCTATCCAGAGTTCACAAACTCCTTCGATGGAGTTATGAATGGGCCAGCGGTAATGGCACCGTATAACATGTTCTATACTCGGCGTGAATTAATGAATGACTATTGTAAATGGTTATTTGATATTCTGTTTGAAGTTCAGAGCCACACCGATATGACTGGGTACGATACCTACCAGCGCCGGTTGTATGGATTCCTTTCAGAGCGGTTGTTAAATGTTTATTTACATCAGCAAAGGAATGTAAAAATAAAATATCTTACGGTATTTAATACTGGTGATTTAAAGAGGAAGGCAGTTATTCGCCACTTAACCAATCGGATGGGAATTACTGAAAAGAATTAATTAAGGAGCACGGTTAACAAGTTGATTAGTTAACCGTGCTATTCTTATAGGAGTAATGATGAGAAGCTATGTAAAAAGACTTATAAACGCACCAATTACAGGAGAACAAGTTTATCTTGTTACATTTTCCTTTATGTTGTTCATCTCATTTTTGATGACCACAACGTTTACGGACTATTTTCATACTCGCCCACTTCAATTAATTTCATATGCAGGAGTGGGATTATTAGTTCTTAAGATTTATTTATTTGATCATCACGATGCGACAAAATTGATTGTCATCACACTTCTACTTGGAGTAGCCTTTTTATCGTGGAGAAAATCCCAATCATATTTAATTTTAGATATGATGGCGCTCATTTTGGGAGCAAAAGGAGTTCACTTTAGGAAGATAATCAAGTGGTATTATCAAATTGGATTGATAATGCTAATTGCTGTGATCCTATATTCACTTATGGGTGTAATTACTAATTTGGCGTATGTTGTACAAGATCGAGGAATTAGATACGCCCTTGGTATTGTTTATCCAACTGATCTAGCATCGCACGTATTATATCTAATGGCGGCTAAAAGTTACCTTGACTTTAAAAAGCTCTGTTGGAAACATTATGTATTCTTTTTGGTCATGGCCCTTTTGATGTGGCAAGTGGCAAATGCACGGCTTAGTACGATCACGGCGATTATCTTAGTAGTTTGCTTAATAATTGCCAAAAAAGCTCAGAACGGCAATAGATTTGCGCAACAGACAGCGTCTCTTTACTGGATATTTACTCCGATCTTAATTTTTGTGGACATTATGGCCACCTTAAACTATGATCCGATGAACCAATTATTTATTAAAGCGAATAGTATTTTTTCAAACAGATTAGCACTATCATCAGAGGCGCTTCAAAAATATGGGGTTAATTTGTGGGGGAATCACGTTATTGAGCACGGTTGGGGAGGAGCCAAAGGATTAAAGATGGCCGATATTAATGCCCTCAAGTATTTCTACATTGATTCTTCGTACATTAGGCTACTAATCATTTATGGGGTGGTTGCCCTAATTTTAATAACAGTGATTATGATGTGTATTTCATTAAGAGCTACAGTAGAACATGATTACGCTTTGGTTACTGTTATGTTGGTCGTAACGCTCAGTTGTCTTGTTGAGCAACACTTGTTGGACATCTCATTTAATCCATTCTTATTAGCTGCTTTTACAATTACTTGGCCAAGGAAAAAGGAAAGTTTAAATGCGTAGAGTTTTAGTGACTGTTTTTTATAATAAAGATAACAATGCCGGACCAAAGGCCCAAATGGACATGATTAAGTTCTTAGAGGACCAAGGATATGAAAATTGGATCCTTCCATTCAATGTTCGGTCCAAGTTTGGGAAGTTCAAGTATGCGTACTTTGATTTGCCACGTTTATTTAAGGGACAAGAAATTGATGAGGTGATCTTCCAATATCCGATCTATTCCTACTACCTAGTTGATCAAATTATCCAGGCGGTGCGTAAGTATACAAAGGCGAAGCTCTTCTTCATTACGCATGATATTGATACCTTACGGGCGGAAACCCCCGATAAAGAGCTTGAACAACAGGAAGTGGCTCAATTAAATAAGGTCGATGGTTTAATTACGCATAACCAACACATGGTAGATTGGTTAGTTCAAAGGGGCGTCCGGGTGCCGATGTCAACGTTAGGAATCTTTGACTATGATAACCCACAACCGATGGGGGAGGATTACCTGTACGACCGCTCCGTTTGCTTTGCTGGAAACCTTGAAAAGGCACCCTTCCTGGAGAAAATTAAACTGACCGAAGCTAAATTAACGATTTTTGGGGCCAATCCGGTGGAATCGTATCAAGAGGGCGTCAAGTATGCGGGGCAGTACACGCCGGATGAACTTCTTGAACATATGACGCAAAACTTTGGTTTGGTGTGGGATGGAACTAGTTTAGACGGGTGCAACGGCCGGTACGGTGAGTACCTGAAGTTCAATAATCCACATAAGACGTCGCTTTATCTGAGCTGTGGTCTGCCAGTAATTATTTGGAAACAAGCAGCGTTAGCCGATTTTATTGAACAACATCAAGTTGGTTTAACTGTAGACTCACTTTCTGACTTGGATGATGTTTTAGCATCGATTACGGCGGATCAGTACGCGGTAATGAAGGCTAATACCGTAAAACTGGCTGAGGAACTTCGGCAGGGAAAACATATTCAAGCAGCAATCGCAGATTTAGAAGAAAAGAGTGGTGTCCGTGGCTAAAAAAAGAATTCTCTGGATCGATGTTGTTCGAGCTTGGGGGATGCTTTTTATCATTTGGGGCCATACTTTAAAGGTTTGGGGATCCTTTCAGGGAGCATTTTTCTTTACGGTAAACGTACCGATATTTTTTGCTTTGTCTGGTTATCTTTATCATCCCCAAAAGTTTATTAAGCAGATTTACAAATTAATCTGTAATTTATTGTTACCATATGTCTTTACTGCTTCAGTAATGGTTATTGGTTCCATCCTTCTTAATCATATCCCGCATTGGGGAGCTTTAAAAAGTATGGGATCTGGTAAAGAGTTAGTAAAGGCAGCTGTTTTTGGAATGGGAGGAAGTACCCCATTAATCGGGGTAGGGACAAAAATTATCATGCCAGAAATTGGAGCAATCTGGTTTCTGATAGCACTCTTTTGGGCATCAATTGTTTTTAATGCTCTGATGAAGGCTTTGGATTCTAAAAAGAATGGATTCTGGTTGGTTGGAGTTATTACATTAATCGTATGTTATGTAGGTTTTTGGATGACACCGTACCATAATGGTATTAAAACTAACGGAGAGTTACCGTGGTCTTTAAATGCGGCCATGATTGGGTTCTTTTTTCTCTGGTTTGGGCAGTTATTAAAACGAGTTCCAGTTTTATGGAGATCAAAACGAATTGGGGGGATGATAATCCTGGTTGCAACCATGATTTATCTACTGGTTTGTTACTATGATCGGTTTAATCACTTTGGGATGGCAACAGCTTTTGCTAGCAATTGGACAGTCTCACTCATTGGTGCTTTAAGTGGTTGTGTAGTGATGATGCTATTCGCCTACTGGGTAGAAAAATTAGTTACGGGCACAAAGTTGATAAAGGTTTTGACGTCGTTAGCACACTATGGTCAAGCATCTCTCGTCGTTTTATGTTTCCATATTATGGAGCTTAGTTTAGTCAACCCGGAGGTCTTTATTGGCCACGTAACCCATTTTCCGGCAGCAGCGGATACTTTTACCAATGTACTTTACAGAATCATAGTTTCGTTAATTGCCATTTGGTTTGTTAAACGGGTTCCATTTCTCCGCAAGGTATTTTTTAACCGTCAGAACCAATTTAAATTTCAATCACGAATCAAATTCGCAAATAGTTAGGGGAATTTATGATGCAAGCAATCCTAATCTTGGCTCATAAAGACGAAGAGCAGCTTTTGAAGCTGGTAGACCGCCTCGATGATTGTTTTGAAGTGTATATTCACATTGACAAGAAGATGAGTCTTAGCGATCGCGTTAAGAAATCATTATCATCAAACCCGCGGGCTCACTATGTTTCCTTGTATGATGTTAAGTGGGGGAGTTTCAGTATTGTTGAGGCAACCGTTGCCTTGATTAAATTAGCCCTTGAAAATAAGGAGATTACGTACGTACACCTAATCTCTGGTGAAGACTGGCCATTGCAGGATCCGCAAAAGATCTATGATTTCTTTGAGGATAATAATCAAATCTACATGGACTTTTACCGGGTGGGTGATGCTCAAAAGAGCGGGGAGCCACTCCTTTGGTGGATGAAATTTTATTACAATTATGATCAGGTTAATCGGCGGTCAACCTTTGGTAAAATTTACCATCGGTTATTAATCTTGACCCAACGGTTACTCCATGTTAATCGCTTAAAGAAGTACGGTTTTCAAGACCGCAACATTTTCTCCGGCCAAGAATGGGTGGATGTTCCAAGGGATGCGTTACAGTATGCAATTAAAACTTGGGATACCGATCTTCGCTACCAGAAACTGTTCAGCCATAGTTTTTGCTCAGATGAATTTTGGCTTCAGACAATCCTAGGTGATACAACATATTCTCAACGAATTGATCGAAACATGCACCGCTACATTAATTGGGAACGGGAAAATGGTAAAACACCGGCAATTCTTGATGAACGAGATTATGAAGCGATTATGAAAGGTAATTATTTCTTTGGCCGTAAAGTTAAGTTATCAACGTCTAAGGGATTGTTAGAGAAACTTAACCAGTCGGAGAAGAAATGAATATTAATAGTAGGAATTGGGAATGGTTTATGAAGCCATTCCTTTTCTTATTGGCGATAGTTGTTGTTTTCGCGGAATTGAGATATGATATTTTAGATTAATCGTTATTAGACGGAAGGAAATAACCATGGAAAAATATGATTACTTAGTAGTGGGGGCCGGTTTATTTGGGGCCACCTTTGCATATGAAGCAGCTCAGCGCGGGAAGCGGGTTAAGGTGATCGAAAAGCGGGATCACATTGCTGGAAACATCTATACCAAAGAAGTGGCGGGAATTCAGGTCCACCAATACGGGGCCCACATTTTCCACACTTCCAATAAGGCCATTTGGGACTACGTCAACCAGTTTGCCACCTTTAACCGTTACACCAACAGTCCGGTGGCAAACTACAAGGGGACGATGTACAACTTACCTTTTAACATGAACACCTTTAACAAGATGTGGGGCGTTCGGACCCCCCAAGAAGCCCTGGCAAAGATTAACGAACAACGCCAAGAAATGGCGGGGAAGACGCCACAAAACCTGGAAGAACAGGCGATCTCCTTAATTGGGCGGGACATTTACGAAAAGCTGGTTAAGGGTTATACCGAAAAGCAATGGGGACAAAAGGCAACCGACTTGCCTGCCTTCATTATTCGGCGCCTGCCAGTACGGTTAACTTACGACAACAACTACTTTAACGACGACTACCAGGGAATTCCGGTAGGGGGGTACACTCAAATCGTTGAAAAGATGTTAGCTTCGGAATTGATTGACGTGGAAACCGGGGTGGACTTCTTTGCTAAGCGGGAAGAATACCTGGCGAACTACCCTAAGGTGGTCTTCACCGGGATGATCGACCAATTCTTTGACTACCAACTTGGGGAACTCCAATACCGGAGCCTACGGTTTGAAACCGAAGAACTGGATGTTGATAACTACCAAGGGAACGCCGTAATCAACTACACCGATGCTGAAACGCCTTATACTCGTATCATTGAGCACAAGCACTTTGAATTTGGTAAGGGTGATCAAAACAAGACGATTGTGACCCGGGAATACCCGGCCGACTGGCACCGGGGGGACGAACCATACTACCCGGTTAACAACCAGCAAAACAATGAATTGTACAAGCAATATGCTCAATTAGCCCAGACTAAGGAAGCCAACGTAATTTTCGGGGGCCGGCTGGGACAATATCGCTACTATGACATGGACCAAGTTCTCCACGCGGCCCTCGTGTGCGTAGAAAAGGAGTTCGATTAGTAAGAATGAAAGTGATTAGAAACTATCTGTATAATGCGGGATACCAGGTTCTTCTGATGTTCGCACCGTTAATTACGACCCCGTATATTTCACGGGTTCTTGGTGCGCATGAAAATGGGATCAACACTTATACGAATGGTTGGGTCACTTTCTTTTATTTAATGGGTCAAATGGGGATTACCCTATATGGGAACCGAGAAGTTGCCTACCACCGCGATGATAAGTACCATCGCTCCCGGACCTTTTGGGGGATCGAAGCACTTCAATTGTGTACGATTACTATTGCCTTGATAGCTTATTTAGCGGCAGTTTTCTTATTCTCGACCACCTTTAGGACATACTACTTAATCCAGACTCTGTGGATTATCGCAACGGGATTGGATGTTTCCTGGTACTTCATGGGGATGGAGGACTTCAAGAAGACGGTTGTACGAAATACAATTGTTAAAATTGTGTCCATCGTCTTAATCTTTACCTTGGTTAAGAATAAGGGAGATCTAGGGAAATACGTCTTCTTGCTGGGGATTGCCCAAGTGGGGGGGAATATTACCCTATGGCCGTACCTAAAGGAAAGCATCCAATGGGTGTCACCAAAGGAGTGGCACCCGTTTCAACACTTCTATCCATCACTACTCCTCTTTATCCCAACCATCACAACCCAGATCTACTTAGTCGTTAACAAGCTGATGCTTGGGAAGATCGGTCAGCCAACGGCACTGGGGCAGTTCGATTTTTCAGATAAAATTGTTAAGTTGGTCTTGGCAATTGTAACGGCGACGGGGACGGTCATGCTTCCTCACGTTGCAAATAAATTTGCTAGTGGGGATTATAAAGGAGTGCGTGAGAGCCTCTATAAGTCCTTCGACTTCGTTACCTCAATGTCAGTCCCAATGATGTTTGGGTTGATGGCGATCTCAGCTAAGTTTGCCCCCTGGTTCTTAGGGAAGGGCTATGAACAGGCTGGTGGAATTATCTTCTTTGAAGCGCCAGTAATTCTTTTCATCGCCTGGAGTAACGTCACGGGAACCCAGTACCTAATGCCAGTTAATCGGGTGAAGGAATTTACAGCCTCGGTGTCAGTCGGGGCGGTTGTCAACATTGTTGCCAACTTCTTCTTGATTCCGGCCTATTCAGCGAATGGGGCAGCGATGGCAACCGTTATATCAGAACTTTGTGTTACAGCGGTGCAACTGTATTGCGTTCGGACGACGATTCGCCGGCGGATGCTTTTCTCTGGTTTGTGGCGGTACTTACTGAGTGGTCTAATTATGTATGTGGTAGTACTACGCTTAGATCAGATGATGGCGATGAACATCGTTAACCTGGCGTTCCAAGTAGCCGTGGGAATTGTGGTTTACGCGGCCTGCCTAGTCATCTTCCGGGCGCCAATTATTAGTCAAGCAAAAGAACTTCTAGGGAAGGGAGCAAAGGAATGAAACTAACCTTTGTTTGTCCCGAGTTATCGGGAAACGGGGGAACTGAAACAGTCATTGATAAGGCCTTGAATCACCTCGTGAAAAAGCATCAGGTACGCCTTATTGTCACCAGCGTACCAGTGAATCGGCGTTGGCTAGAAGTTTTAGACCCGCAAATCGAAGTTCTTCAAGTGGCCACATCTAGTAAGTTTAGTAAACTAGTGCTACTGATGAAGGTCTTTTGGCAGTCTCAAAATGATGAGACACTTATTATTTTGGGAGTTAACATCATCAAGCTAGCCACTAGGGTTCGTCAAATACGTCACCGGCATTGGCGGTTGATTTCATGGATTCATTTCTCATTAATCAATCAAGACATCTTTGACCCTCAAAACATTGCTTATGCGGATGAGCATTGGGCCATTAGCACCCCAATTGCACACCAATTAGAGGATTTGGGAATTGAGAAGGAACGGATTCACCTTTTGTTAAACCCAGTAAGCCCATATGAAGGGATTCTGAACGAACCAGCAACTGATATGCCAATCCGCTTAGTGTATGTTGGCCAGATTATGCTTCATGGTCAAAAGAATCTTCAAGAGCTCCTTGATGGGATTAAGCGGTATGGTAAAGGGGTCCATTTGGATTTATTTGGTGCTAAGAAAGATGACAACTTAGTGGAGAAGTACGCTAAAGAGATCGGAATATTAGGGCAGTGTACTTTCCACGGTTGGACAGCGGATCTTTGGAAAACCGTGCTAGACGAAGTTCACCCGAATGCTTTAGTCCTGACATCAAAGTATGAAGGGTTACCAATGGTAATGATTGAAGCAATGGCACACGGGATTCCGTGCCTAACGGCGGATTTTAGTGGATACGAAGATGTTACGGTTCCAAAAGAGAATGGTTTAGTTTACCATTTGGGAGATCTAGCGGACTTTGTTGAGAGGTTGAGCTTGTTAAGAAGTTGGCAACCTAAGCCAAGGGATGTTCAACAAAGTGTAAAAAGGTTTAGTGATGATCAGTACTTCCAAGTACTCGATAAAATAACAAGTAAGTAACAATAAGTAACAATTGGAAGAAAGGACCCAGTAAGAGGGCCCTTTTTTACGAAGAGATGTCAAAGATGATAATTTGTTGACATTCAAATAAAGCTTCGGGAAAGACCATAATTCGTGGTAGTATAGATCCTGTTGAATGAAATGATGAAATAAAAGTTTAAATTTAAATATTAATCAAATAAAGGGTAGGATTTAACTAATGGAAGTAAGTAAACACTTCAAAATGTACAAAAAAGGTAAAAAATGGTGTACGATGGCGCTTGCAACAGCAGCCGTTACACTAGGGGCAACGATGGTTACGGCCCATGCCGATGAAACGGCACCTTCTGCTTCATCAGCAACTGTTACCTCAACTGCTGCAGCCACGGCAACTAGTGCATCAAGTGTAACCTTAACCGCTAGTTCTTCATTTGCCTCAACGAATGCAGCTGTAAGCGAGGCTAGTTCTGCCTCAACTACTAATGCGGTAAGTGCTAATTCTGTTAGTGTGGCCTCTGCTGAAACTACTAGTGCAGATAGTAGTGTTAGCTCACAGGCAGCATCTGTTTCAACAAGCTCAGCAAGTGGTGACAAGTGTAAGGCTACTGCTACCTCAGCAGAGGCTAACATAAATAGTAGTACGGTTGCTACCCAAGCTAATACGAACAGTAGTGCAACTTCTGAAGCGGTTAGTGCTTCAAGTGAGGTTAATTCTGACACGGTTTCAGCAGCCAGTGAGGCAGATAGTAGAGCAAGTTCTGATGCAGCTACTTCTTCCGCAAGCGCAGTTCGTGAAGTAGCTGCAGCTGTTTCCGCGGTTAAGAATGGTTGGGTAACGGAAAATGGTTCCACCTACTACTACATTAATAGCGTTAAGAAGACGGATTTCTTCTTAACGCAAGATGGTAAAGTTTATTACTTTGGCGATGATGGTAAGGAGTACAAGAATCAGTTCTATCACAACTGGGGTCGGATGTACTACTTCGGTGATGACGGTGCCCGCTACACTGACCAGTTCTATTACAACTGGGGTCGGATGTACTACTTCGGTGATGACGGTGCTCGTTACACCAACCAGTTCTACAGTAACTGGGGTCGGATGTACTACTTTGGTGATGACGGTGCTCGTTACACCAACCAGTTCTACAGTAACTGGGGCCGGACGTACTACTTCGGTGATGACGGTGCTCGTTACACCAACCAGTTCTACAGTAACTGGGGCCGGACGTACTACTTCGGTAACGACGGGGCCCGATGGACGAACCAGTTTATGAGTGCATGGGGAAACATTTATTACTTCGGTTCTGATGGCGCTCGGGCAACTAATACGACAATCAACCTAGGATACGGGGACCTTACATTTGACAATAAGGGGATCCTCACAAGCTCAAACTCTTTTATTGGAGGAATTGTTAATGGGGCGATTGAAGGTTGGTTAGACTATGGGGTTCTACCTTCATTAACCATTGCGCAAGCAATTTTAGAAAGTGGTTGGGGAAACTCGGTATTAGCTTATAAGTACCACAACCTATTTGGGATTAAGGGTAGCTACAATGGAAATTCTGTAGCACTTCCAACCTACGAGGTATACAACGGGGTGACATATTACATTACCGATCACTTCCGTGTATATCCAAGTAATAATGCTAGTATACATGACCATGCCCTCTTTTTCGTTGAGAACAGTCGTTATGCAAATCTTTTGGGCAATAGGAGTGCGTCAGCAGTTACCACATTAGTTCGACAGGATGGTTATGCAACGGATCCGTCATACTCAACTAGTTTAATGTCATTAATTAATAATTATGGGCTCACTAGGTATGACCAAATTGCATTTAGCGCAAAAGCAAAGTAAAGCAAGTTAAACAAAGACGATGGTCTAATTTTTAAAGACCATCGTCTTTTTTATATTTCTTTAATATTACAAACATTTTGCTGGCGTTACTTTTGATTAACAAAGTTCCGGAAGGGCTAGTCATTTACAGAAATTATGATAAAGTTAGAAACTGTGAAAGATAGATAAAAACAATTTAGTATAAGTTAGAAAAGTAATCTTAGTAAATATCAGAAGGGGAACTCAACCTATGGAAGTCAGCAAACACTTCAAAATGTACAAAAAGGGTAAGAACTGGTGCACGATGGCGCTTGCAACCGCTGCAGTTGCACTTGGTACTACGGTTGTAACTGCTAAGCCTGCTAACGCTGATGCAACTAGTGACGTTGTTACCCAGAGCACAGTTTCTGCTAGTGTTGCTTCCAGTGCTAGCGCTTCATCAGTTGTCTTGTCAGCTACTAGCGCTAACGAAAACGCTTCTTCAACAAGTACTACTGATGTTACTAGCTCAGAAGTTTCAGCTACTTCCGTTTCAGCTGTATCTGCTAGCGTAAGTTCTACTAGCTTGGTAGATTCAGCAAGTGCTTCAGCTTCAGTAGTTGCTGAAACATCGGCAAGTACTAAAACGGTTTCGGCAACGTCCGCTAGTGAAACGGCTTCTGCGTCAGCTTCAAGTGATGCTAGTGTTGCCTCTGAAGCTGCTGTTAATTCTGACACGGTTTCAGCCGCTAGTGAGGCAGATAGTAGCGCAAGTTCTGATGCAACTACTTCTTCCGCAAGCGCAGTTCGTGAAGTAGCTGCAGCTGTTTCCGCGGTTAAGAATGGTTGGGTAACGGAAAATGTTTCCACCTACTACTACATTAATGGCATTAAGAAGACGGATTTCTTCTTAGAGCAAGATGGTAAAGTTTATTACTTTGGCGATGATGGTAAGGAGTACAAGAATCAGTTCTATCACAACTGGGGCCGGACGTACTACTTCGGTGATGACGGTGCTCGTTACACCAACCAGTTCTACAGTAACTGGGGTCGGATGTACTACTTCGGTGATGACGGTGCTCGTTACACTAACCAAGAGTACAGTAACTGGGGCCGGAACTATTACTTTGGTAACGATGGTGCTTTAGCCACTAATACTGATGTAACGCTTAATGGGGTGACTTACACAGCTGATAGCAAAGGCGTTTTGACAGTTAAGAACGACGTTAACGCTAAGGTTAATAAGGCGTTAAGCCAAATCGGTGTTGCCTACACTTGGGGTGGTAATTCACCAGCAACTGGATTTGACTGCTCAGGTTTAGTTCAGTGGGCATACGGTCTTAGTTCTAGTTACCGAACTACTTATCAACAACAGGCCTTAGGAACGCACATCTACTCAAACGTGGCTAGTGCCCCAAAGGGAGCCCTACTCTTCTTTGGTAGCGATTCTGCTCCTTACCACGTTGCAATTTCTCTTGGGAATGGTTCATATGTTCACGCCCCAACGGTTGGTGAAAATGTTAAGATTGGCTACCAAGCATACTTCAAGCCAAGCTACTACATTGTTATAAGTTAATCAAGCTAGGAGAAGCCTTAGGTGAAAATCCTGAGGCTTTTTCAAAATATTGAGAAATTGTGAAGTTATGACTAATCATCGAGTAAAGACTTTGTTATAATGTGATTAAAGATCTTAGTTCGAGATAATGAGAGGATAAATTTATGAAAGCTAAAAAGCTATTAACTTCGATTGTTGCTGGGGCAATGCTACTATCATTAGCAGCCTGTGGAAGTAAATCTGCAGGTGAAGGTGATACTACGAGTAGTGTAAGTACGAGCAGTAAAGCTACGAAGAAGAACTCCTCTAGTAAGAAGCAGCAGGTTAAAACGGTGTCTGAAGATACTAGTTCCTCAACTTCTAATTCTTCAGCTAATACTAATACCTCCTCTGCTTCTTCAAGCAACAAGGGGTCTCGGTCTGTTGCGTCTTCAACGGCTTCAGTTTTAAGTTCATCGAACGGTGGCAGTTCATCATCATCTTCTGCTACATCAACTGCTACGTTAACGCAAACCCAGGCACGGGATCTCTTAAAGGAACGCTTGGGGGCTAACTTAAACAATGCCGGGACAGCTGGTCAGTCGATGCCAGTTCAACCAACGGCAACAGATGTTGATTCCTTTACCGCAACCCAGACGGGAACAAACAACTATCAATTCACGGGGACGGTTAATGGTAAGACGTATACATATAACGTTTCACCAACCTCCATTACTGAAGGATAGTTAGTTCTAAGGCGAAATAGTGTATAATGAAAACCGGTACTGCTTTGTGGTGCCGGTTTTTTTCAATTATAAAAATAAGAGGACCAAAGATGCCAAAATTATCGATTGTGGTGCCCTGTTATAATGAGCAGGAAGCCCTTCCGCTGTTCTATCCAGCGGTGGAAGAAGTCGTTCAGAAAATTAGTAATTTAGAAATAGAATACTGGTTGGTTGATGATGGGTCAGCCGATCAAACATTAGAAGAAATGCGAAAATTGCATGCGATGGATCCGGAACGGGTGCACTACTTGACCTTTTCAAGAAACTTTGGAAAGGAGAGCGCCCTATATGCGGGACTTGAAGCAGCGACGGGCGATTATGTGGTGGTAATGGATGCTGATTTACAAGATCCGCCGTCGTTTTTACCGAAAATGTATTCAATTATTCAAACGGGTGAGTACGATTGCGTGGGGACCCGGCGAATAGATCGGACCGGTGAGGCTAAGTTTAAGTCCTTTCTCAGTAATCAGTTTTATTCTGTGATTAACCGTGTCTCACAGAATAATATTGTTCCTGGAGCCCGTGATTACCGAATGATGACCCGTCAAATGGTCGATGCGGTCCTTTCGATGAAAGAATACAGCCGCTTCTCAAAGGGAATTTTCTCATGGGTCGGTTTTAAGACAAAGTACCTAGAGTATAAGAATGTTGAACGGGTGGCCGGGACAACGGACTGGTCAACCTGGAAGCTTTTTAAGTATGCAATGGATGGAATTGCGGACTTTTCGCAAGCCCCATTGTCACTAGCGGTATGGTTAGGGACGACGTCATTTGTTTTATCAATTATTGGCTTAATTTTTGTTATAATTCGCCACTTTATTGAGCCGGCAAACAGTGCCTTTGGATGGTCATCCATGATTTGCATCATCTTATTGTTAGGTGGGTTGCAACTTTTATGTATCGGGATTGTTGGAAGGTACATTGGTCGGATCTACATGCAGGTTAAGAATCGGCCAATCTATATCATAAAGGAAAAGAAATAATGTCAAAAAGTTATCAAAATGCACTTTTCTGGTCGCTGGAATTATTAATCATTGCGGCATTGATCTGGGTTTGTAACCAGATTAATTTTATATTTACTCCATTATTAATTTTCGTTTCGGTTGTCATTACCCCGTTAATAATCTCACTTTTTTTGTACTACATGTTAAGCCCAATCTTTCGTTTACTAATGAAGGTAAAGATCCACAAGTGGAAAATGACACGGGGAATTGCAAGTTTGATCGTTGTTTTAGCAATGATCTTAATTGTGGTGGGGGGCGTCTCAGCCCTGATTCCATCCGTTATGAATGAGCTAAACCAAGTTATTCACTGGCTCCCTCAGGCGGCTAAAGAGAGTCAGAAAATGATTCAAGAGATTTCAGAACACCCGTGGGTTAGAAAACTTCACCTTTCAACCTACTACAGTCAGATTAACGATCAAGTTTCAAAATATACACAGCACATCATTACGGGGATTACCGCTAGTGCGGGAACAATTATTGGAACAATAACGAGTACCATTATTGTAGCGATTACGGTACCGGTAATGCTATTTTACATGTTTAAGGATGGTAATCGTCTTGTACCAAGTGTACAGAAACTCTTCCCAAAGAGTAGTCAGGCTGAAGTCGGCGAGTTACTGCAGAAAATGAGCAAAACATTATCGACGTATATTTCGGGGCAAGCAATTGAGTGCCTATTTGTGGCGGTAGCAACCTCAATCGGTTATTTAATTATTGGACAGCCATTGGCAGTCGTATTGGGTGTGGTCGCAGGGATGGCCAATATGATTCCGTACGTAGGGCCATACATTGGGATTACACCGTCTTTAATGGTCTCAATTGCGGTTGCACCAGAAAAGATACTGTGGGTTATCATTGTGGTAGTGATTGTTCAACAAATTGATGGGAACATTATCTATCCCAATATTATTGGAAAGACACTGCAGATTCACCCGCTTACGATCATTATGCTCTTGTTAGCAGCCGGAAATATTGCTGGTATCCCAGGAATGATTTTATGTATACCTTGTTATGCGGTTGTCAAAACGGTTGTAACGTATCTAATCAGTATTTACCATCTGAGAAAAAATAGAGTTAGCAATGAATAAATATAGTAGAGGTTAGTTTGAGCGATAAAATGTAAAGACGTGATGGTTTTTGAATTATCAGATACCAAAGCGGTTAAAATTTAGTGCCTTTTTCAAATTGGCGAATTGTAGAATGAGGTTAGCCAGTCATTGGCAAAATAAAAAACGTCATTGTGACGTATCGTGTATCATTTTAAGTGACCAAACCAAAATGAGGAGATACGTACAATGACGCACTTAAATGAT
>SKEY01000167.1_pt1 | contig 118068 bp, 127 predicted proteins | sample 4843871 | NCBI WGS metagenome assembly SKEY01 (sample SAMN11008797, study PRJNA524170) | human gut metagenome | biome: Human fecal sample; material: Feces; isolation source: fecal sample from pouch patient p36 | host: Homo sapiens | place: Israel: Tel-Aviv | collected 2016-12-04
ATGCATATTGGTTCTGGTCTTCGTGTGGCGTTCAACAATGCGGTCACACTCTTTGGCCCAGCTTGCGACATCTTCACGCAAGGTGGCGTTCTGAACAGCCAGTTCCTTACGCTGCGCCATCGCTTCGCAAAGCGCGACGCTGGTAATATCCAGGCGGTTAGCCAGTTCGGTCATAATGCCGCGATAAGCTGGCGGAAGGAGAGGTGCTGCCTTACGCGCTGCGTCGATCAGCTGCTCCCGGGTCATGCATGGTTGTAATTCGGTGACGTTCTGTGTGTTCGCCATGGATAGTTTCTCCGTGTTATACGCGCTCTGCACAGCGCTGAATTTTGGTTGCACGAATCCCTCGCCGGTTGGCGACAAAAAATTAAGGGGGTTCGTTTTAATAAGCACCCAACCAGGGCACTTAGTGAAACGGGCGGCTGCCACCGCCAGTTAGCTTCTCCACAATTGGAAGCGCGTTCTCCTGAGTTGATTTAACGACTACGGCCTCTCAAGTTGAACGCTGAACGCGCTTTCAGTTGTGTAAAAGGGGCGGTCGACAATAAGGACATTCAAAACTGCCGACCGCCAAGACTACACACAGCATGTGGTACAGCTACTACGGTTAACACAACTGGAAGCGCACTCCGTTCGTTTACTTACCTGCCATCCACAACCGATAGTTGATGGAGTGCGCTTTCATGTTGTGTGCCGGGATTCCACCGGCTCCCATCTGTTTTTATAGCCACTCAGATATCGTCTGGGCTGTCACCTGATCGCCACGCTGGTGAAACGTCTCTGGCCGTCGTACTTGCCTGGCTTGCACATTCCGGCTACCCGCTGGATCTGGATACTTGAAGGAATCCCCGGACCGCTGCGGCACATGTGCCATATACCGATGACTAGAAGATAATCATTAATTGCGAGTAACGCAAGTATTAAAATGCATATTGCGCAATTTGGTGCGCAAAAAAAAGACCTCGCATGAGGTCTGATTTTTCATAAAGTTAACTATCCATGCCGCTTAAAGGATTGCGACTGGCTTATTAAAACCTTTCCGTAAATGAAGAACCTATGCTCGTTATCTTTAGTGATATTCCATTCACGATACTTTGGATTGTCAGAGATAACCAAAAGTTGGTCAGGGATCATCTGCAATCGCTTAACGTAGACTTTCCCATCGAAACCAAAGACATAAATTCCATCGCCATCGAATTCATTCACGTTAACATCTACAAAAATTAGGTCTCCTGGCTCGATGGTTGATGCCATGCTATCACCACGAACGTTTATAACTTTGACCCCAGAAGAAGATCTGCCCCCAAACATGGTTAATGCTTGGTCATTGTTATATTCAATAGCATGTATGACATCAATGACATCACTGCTCTGTATGTGTCCTGCTCCGGCGCTTGCGCTCACATCAAGTACCTCGACTCTATAAACATCACCAATACTTAGCGATGATGAATCACTTTCACTGTTTATACATACAGTAGACTCATTTTCGACAGAGGTAAATAGGTCTGGGACTTTTACGCTTAAAGCGTGAGCAAGTCGGTTAAGTGTTTGTTCTGAAAACTGCTTTTGTTTTCCTGTTTCAAGGCGGGAAATGTTAGCAGCATCAACCCCCACAGACTCTGCAAGCTCTGAGATTTTCATGTTCTTCGCCAAGCGAAGCTGTCTGATACGTGATCCTATATTCATGCGTCTATTACATGTGTTTTTTGCGTGTCGTGCAAAGCAACTTGCGCAATTCGCCAGCATGAAATAACATGCGTAATACGCAAATGAAGGAGGGATTATGCAATCACCATTGAGAAAATTGCGCAAATCGCACGGTATGACCTTGTTGCATGTTGCAACAGGCGTACAGGTCGATCCGGCAACATTAAGTCGCATTGAAAGATGCGAACAGGTTCCGTCAGTAGAGCTTGCAGAACGTCTTGCCAAGTTCTTCAAAGGAGAGATCAGCGAATTACATATTTTGTACCCGAGCCGCTACCAAGTAGCTGAAGAAGTAATAGGCGAAGGCAATCGTAATGTGAAAGCAGTCATCTGATAACTACCAAAGGAAATACAACATGGTAGAGCCAAGCCTGAAAGAAGTGGTTAAAGCGATGTGTAAAGCGTACCCAGGGGGCCGTGAGGCTATGGCCGGTGCTCTTGGCATGTCCGTAACGCAGTTCAATAACAACCTGTACGAGAAGAACGGCTGCCGTTTCTTCGAAGTGAATGAGCTGGAGGCGATGGAAGACATCTCGAATACGTCCCTCCTGGCGGATTACTTTGCCCGTCGCCGTGGTGCGCTGCTGGTGGACGTTCCTCAACTTGAAGACCTTGATCGTGTCGACCTGTTTGATCGTGCCATGAGAACGTCAGCAGCGCGTGGACGTGTTGATACCGTGATCCAGAGAGCTCTCGAAGATGGAGTAATCGAACGTCATGAAGCTGAAGAAATCAACGAATATCACCGCCGCCATTTGGCAGCGCGTGAAGAAGAGATCCGCGCGATTGTCGCGCTGTTTAGCCGTAAGAAGAGCCAAAAGAAGTGACGCCCGCGAGTGTGCAGCTCCGGGCGTCGTGGCGTGTCGTATTCAGTGGAGAAACTAACGCATGAACAGTTTAAACCGATTGAGACCAGCGAAGCAATTCAGATGCCTTCCGCTGGTGGGAAAAGATTCCACGTTCGGCTATGTGGAGAGATTAAACAACCAGGCGGATCAGAACAACTACCAGCCTGAGAACGCGATGGTAGAGGCATTTGCACTGATGAACGAGAAGGGGCGTGAGGAATGGCTGAAGTTGACCGGCGATTCAGAGACCACAGAGGCATCACCGTCCACGTCATCAGGTGGGAGCCCAAGACTCGACGCGTTATATACCTTCGCGAAGGGTACGATCATGAGTGCTTCAGCCCTCTTGAGCAATTCCAGCGTAAATTTACAGAGTTAAAGGACGACCATGAGCCTGTTAATGCCATCCCGCCCGATAGTGATTAACCCTGACCTTGCGTACAGCATTGGGCTGAACGAGGCCATTGCGTTGCAGCAGGTTAATTACTGGCTGAAAGAAACCACCTCCGGACTGGAGCGTGACGGCGTGCGCTGGATTTACAACACCAATGAGCAGTGGCTGGAGCAGTTCCCGTTCTGGTCTGAATCCACCCTGAAGCGCACATTCACCCGCCTGAAAAACCTTGGCGTACTCAAAGTTGAGCAGTTGAATAAGTCTCAGCGCGACATGACGAACTATTACACGATCAACTACGAAAGTGAGCTTTTAGATGAGGTCAAAGTGACCAAATCGAAGAGTTCAAAATGCACTCTTCCATCAGGTCAAAATGAACCGATGGAAGAGGTCAAAGTGGAACGTTCCATCGGGTCAAAACGAACCGCTCTCATCAGGTCAAATTGCACTAATGTTCTTACAGAGAATACAACAGAGAATACTACAGATATTAAAAAACCTATTTGTCCGGTTGCACCGCAACCAGACCGTGATGTGTTGATCACCGATCAGGCTAAACAGGTTTTAACCCACCTGAACCAGGTGACCAGTTCGCGTTATCAGGTTTCAACAACCTCGCTGCAAAACATTCGCGCCCGAATCGGGGAGGGCTTCACCGTTGAAGAGCTGTCGCTGGTGGTGGACTACTGCAACGCCAAGTGGAGCGACGATTTAACAATGGCGGCCTACCTGCGCCCGCAGACACTTTTCCAGCCAACGAAGTTTCCAGCTTACCTGAAGTCTGCTACCAACTGGGCGAATGCCGGAAGGCCAGCGCGTGTTAACGGGAAGTGGGAGCGTGAGGATGGAATCTTCAAATCCAGCTTCCAGAATACCGACTACAGCAAAGTCCCGGCAGGTTTCAGAGGAGCGAACTCATGAGCCTTCTGAAAGATATTCAAATCTTCATCGCTGAAAACCCTGGTTTAACAAACAAACAGATCGCAGCATCCATGCCCCAGTACGACGTTCACGCTGTTCAGCGCGGTGTATGCCATCTGGTCAAACTGAATCGCGCAACCCGCCAGCATAACGGTAAGTGCTACCAGTATTTTGCCAAAGCACCGGGTGGGGAGATTGGCGAGGGGCGTTCTGCACTGAAATTCAACCGGGCTGATAAACCAGCTGTACCAGAACAGGAAGAAGCTCTGAATCCGGCTGTGACCACAATGATGGATAAGGCTCAAGGCCTGTTTGAAAAAGGGCTCTACCAGCGTGCAGCCACGGTTCTGATGGATGCCTTCAATCGCTCTAAGAACGAAGAGCAGAGGATGAAGATACTGATTGAGCGTCAGCGTTGCCTGAGCATGGCGCCGAAAGTGAAAGCACCCTCTGATGCATGGTGTCTGGCTGGCCGAGCGAGGAATGTCTGATGAAATATTCACTGATTTATGCCGACCCTGCGTGGGAATACGGGAACACCATCAGCAATGGCGCTGCAAATAACCATTACGGCACGATGAAGCTTATCGACATGAAGCGCTTGCCGGTTTGGGACCTGGCTGCCGATGATGCAGTTTTGGCTATGTGGTTTACCGGAACCCATACCCGTGAAGCTATCGAACTGGCTGAAGCGTGGGGCTTTAAGGTCCGCACGATGAAGGGCTTTACCTGGGTGAAGTTCAATCCACTGGCAGAGCAGCACATCAACAAAGCACTTCAGGCAGGCCGTGTGGAGGATTTTTACGATTTCCTCGACCTGCTGAACGCACAGACCCGCATGAACGGCGGGAACTACACTCGAGCCAATACCGAAGACCTGTTGATCGCCACCAGGGGAAAAGGACTTGAACGCAAGTGCGCCAGCATCAAGCAGGTTATTTACAGCCCACTCGGTGAGCACAGCCGGAAGCCGGCAGAGGCGCGTTTCCGTCTGGAGAGGCTTTACGGTCATGTTCCACGCATCGAACTATTCAGCCGTTGCGGTGCGCCTGGCTGGGACCACTGGGGAAATCAATCTGAATCACCAGCTGCTGAGCTTATACCGGCAGTTGCCGTTCCCATGAAAAAACAACAGGAGCGCGCCGCATGAAACCTGAATTAACTCCACGTCAGAATGAAGTGTTCGAAGCTATCAAGGTTCATATCGAAAAGGCTGGCTTCCCACCTACGATGCTGGAGCTCGCCGGATTAATTGGCTGCGCATCACCGAACGCTGCTGTAGCGCACGTGAAGTCACTTAAGAAAAAAGGTTACATCACTGTTGCTCCTGGCGCTGCCAGGGGCATAACCGTCATCAAAACGGAATGGGATGCAGATCCAGTAACGATCATCAAAGACCTGCTATCCGGTGGAGATAAGGCCAGAGATAACGCTGTTGATTGGCTGAAAAAACAGTGAGTGAGTTTATGAAACTGGTGCTCCCGTTCCCACCGAGCGTAAACACATACTGGCGAGCACCGAACAAGGGGCCGTTAAAAGGCCGCCATCTTATCAGCGAGAAGGGCAGGGCATACCAGAGCGCGGCATGTGCAGCGATCATTGAGCAACTGCGTTGCCTTCCAAAACCATCATCATCACCAGCTGCGGTGGAGATCCTTCTCTTTCCGCCAGATGCCCGCCGCCGCGACATCGACAACTACAACAAGGCTCTGTTTGATGCGCTTACGCATGCTGGCATTTGGGAGGATGACAGCCAGGTGCAGAGAATGCTGGTGGAGTGGGGGCCGAAAGTGCATGGCGGAAGGGTAGAAATATCGATAACCAGGCATCAACCAACAATGGGGGGAATTGGGTGAGAGCCATACTGACGCCTGAAATTGCGCCGATGTCCGGGGTGGTTCTGTTCCGCCCTGGTACCGAACTGCTCTGGCTATTCCGTCAGGGAAGGGTAGTTATTGAGCCACCATCCGAAGCCATACAGCATCTACCATCTGGATTAATCCCTGAAGCCCACCAGCCCCTGACTGACGATGCCAACATGCAGGCTATTTTCGTTAACGAGAGGGTCATTCAGCGAGCCGGTGGATTGAGTAGCCTTGATGCCTGGCTGGAGAGAAAATTTCAATGTCAGTGGCCTCACACTGACTGGCATGCCAGTGACTTTACGGTTATGCGCCACGCTCCGGGGAGCATTCGTGTTTGTTGGTCATGTGATAACCATTTACGTGAGCAAACCACTGAAAGACTGGCAGGAATTGCCATGCAGAACCTGGTAAAATGGCTTCTGGAAAGGGTGAATATTGATTTAGGTTTCAGCGCTGACCACACTCTTTCGCTTCCTGAGTTCTGCTGGTGGATGGTACGTAATGATCTGGCTGACCTTGTTCCTGAATCGGTGGCGAGTAAAGCACTCAGAATCAAGCCAGAACAGCACAGTTCAGTGATGAGGGAAAGCGACATTGTCCCGTCATTACCGGCTACGCAAATCTTTCAGGAGAAGGCAAAAAAGATAGTGTCGGTGAAGGTCGATCCTGAAACGCCGGAATCTTTCATGCTGAGGCCAAAGCGCCGACGCTGGGAAAATGAGAAGTACACCCGCTGGGTGAAGTCGCAGCAGTGCAGTTGCTGCAATAACCCAGCAGACGACCCCCACCACCTGATAGGCCACGGGCAGGGTGGAATGGGTACTAAGGCGCATGACCTGTTTGTGATACCGCTGTGCAGAGCGCATCACGACGAGTTACACGCCGATCCCGTGGCATTTGAAGCGAAATACGGCGACCAGTTAACGCTGCTGTTTCGGTTTTTAGATCGTGCGCTGGCAATCGGCGTATTAGCATGAAAGGTGGAGAACACATGCGTGATATGTATGAAGTAATGGACCGCTGGGGAGCCTGGGCGGCTGCTGATAGCAGTGGAGTCGACTGGCAACCAATAGCTGCTGGTTTTAAAGGTTTAGTGCCGCACGGTAAGAAATCACGCCTGCAATGTGATGATGATGAAGGAATAATGATAGATGGCTGTGTCGCGCGACTGAAGAAATATAAGCCTGAAGAATATGAACTAATTATTGCTCATTTCGTAATCGGTGTATCACTACGGGTTATAGCAAAGAAGCAAAAATGCTCTGATGGCACCGTTAGGAAAAATCTACAATTCGCCTTAGGATTTGTCGAAGGATTGTTGTCAGTTTTGAAAGACTAAGCAATTGAAAATAGGGGCGTGTGCCCCTATCATTTTGGTTGTGTTGCTCAGCGCGGGCGATACTTGTCTTTAGGAATTTCAAGACGATAGTACCCACCATCTTTTTTAAAGATGCGTTTACCGCCACGAGTGATGAACGGGGTGAACACGATTACTACTTCTTCGCCTTTGGCGTTTAACTCTGTAGTCATGAGATGACATCCTGTAAATCTCACCTTTACAAGTCATCATTGAAGCGTCTACACTCATGGTGCGAAACATTTGGTAGACGGGTAATGATGCTCTAAGAGTGGTGAGTAAACTCTTAGAATACTTATCCATATCGGCAAAAGAGTTGGCGCTCTTTTGCCGATTAAATAATTCGATTTTCACGAAATTTTCTCCACAAAATCCCTGCTACCTCATAGCTTACCTGAAAATTAACAGCGATGTCGCGAGGCGTTTTTATTTTATCCTTCTCTTCTGGATCTACTAAAAACCACGCAGCAAATTCGTTGGCTTGCCATTCGGCATCCTCTCTAAAATCATGATTTGACGGAGTTTGTGAGAAAGCAAATTCTGGGATTACATCCGCGTGCAAAATGAGATGCCCTAATTCATGTGCTAATGTGAAGCGATCGCGTGGAACTCCGTTAGCTGCATTCATATAAGTATCCATTCGAATATATAGCTCTCCAGTTGCTGGGCGGGCTTTAGCATACTCATGGGGCATTTCATGCACTTCGCATACCTCCATTGAGATAGCGCCGCTATCGTTTAACTTGTCCAGCAATCTAACGATATCAATCGATGAGTCAGAGGTTTGGGGAAGATGCAAACGAGCCTTCTTCCTTGCAGCTGAAGCAGCTTTCCATATGGTCTGCGGCGATATGAAATTCACTTTGTTACACAGCAATCGCTTTTTGTTCATGTTAAGCCTTACATTTTCTTTAAAGTCTCGAGCCAGTTATTTGCTTCACTTTCTGGAAGCTCTTTGTACTTTCGTGCAAAGGTAACAAATAACTCGCGTTGTTTATCTGAGGCATCATGAAAATCTTCTTTGTGTACTGGTTGCGATACATCAACCAGACACTGAAAATCTTCTTTACTGAGCACAGTATCAGCATAAGCACTCATAAAATTGTCTATAAATTCGGCAGATATAGAGCGTTTACCCAATTCAATTGCAGACAACTGAGCAACACTTACCTTAAGGTTTTCAGCCATATCCTTCAGTAGTTCATTTTTATCTATACGGACTTTCCGCAAGAATTTTCCAAGAGCTGTAATTCGCATTGTGACCTCCTAAGCAAGGGAGGTAGTTGTTACTACCATTGAAGACAGATTACACTCACCCAGATTAACCTGTCAACAAAAATAGATCTTTGATTCAACAAAATCTGTAGAATTTGGGGTGTAATTTTTTACTAACGCGTACGCAAAAAACATCGTAACCTGTTAAGAGTGGTCTCTAAGCAACCGGCTTAATCATCTGTTTTGCCTCTCAAAAATCGATCTATGTCAATGATATATCCGTTGCTCTTTGCTATTGGTAATTTTTAGCTAATAGAAGGAGTAGTTCTATGGGGGGCTGTGCTGTCTGTGGATGTTCTCTGAATGATTCACAAGATTCTGAGTACAAAGGCATTGACTATAAGTCTTGTCCAAAGTGCTCAGCGGATGCTGGAGTTCATGTGTTTTATAAAACAGAGGACTTTGGGTATAGGGATATGGGTGACGGAAGGCATATTGTTCAATCGTGGTGTCCTTCTTGCCGCTCTGGGGAAAACCCATCTATACCTGAAGCGTTCAGATGTAAATGACTGAAATGTTTCTCCACAAGGCTGCCATTAGGCGGCCTTTTTTGTTTCCCCTCGCTCTGAGAGGATCGACAACAATAAGAGGGGGCTAAATGTCCGCAGAACCAATAACTGCAACGGTAACGGCGGGCGTGGCTGCTGGTACAACCGGAGTCACCTTCGCCACGCTTTTTCCAGAGGCTACGCCAGCAGTGATGGTCTGCTCCCTCGCAGGGGCGGCGCTGTATATCCTCAGCTCTGAGGACCACAAAATCTGGAAGCAGATTCTTTTTGCGCTCATTTCGTTTATTGGTGGCATTTACTGTGCCGGTACAGCTTCAGAAATTATCGCCGCCCTTATCAACGCCGGACTGAATCAGCTTAGCCCGCCTGTCAGCATAAAAGTTTCACCTGCGATTGGCGCGCTGGCGGCATCCACTGTTTCAGTGACTGTCCTGCTCAGGGTGCTCAAGCGCTCACGGACCGGAAACTTACCCGGTCTGAAGGGGGAAGAATGACGTGGCTAATGCAGAACTTTCCATGGGTGCTGCTTCACCTTAACGCAGTGGCCTGCATCATGATCCCGATACGTCTGATGTTCTTCAGGAAACGGGGTATGCGGCGTCGGCGGCTAATGGAGCTCCTCGCTTACGTCCTCATTCTGGCACCAGCCTATACAGCCTTTCGAATCTGGCATGGTGACTACGTTCAGGTCGATTACGGTGAAATCCTCATCAATGTTGTTATCTGCGTTGCTGTCTGGCGTGCGGGCGGCAATATCGCTCGCATTACTGGAGAGAGCACAACGTGAACCAAACACAATTTCAAAAGGCGGCAGGTATCAGCGCCGGGCTGGCTGCGCGCTGGTTTCCGCAGATTGACAAGGTTATGAGGGAATACGGCATTACCGCGCCGCTCGATCAGGCCATGTTTATCGCACAAATGGGGCATGAATCCGGCGGGTTTACCCGGCTGGTGGAAAACCTGAATTACGCGGTTGAAAACTTAGTGCCGACGTTCGGCAGGCACCGCATCACTCCTCAGCAGGCCGCCGCTCTCGGCAGAACGGCAACGCAACCGGCTAACCAGAAAGCGATCGCCAATCTGGTATACGGCGGCGAGTGGGGCAAAGAGAAACTGGGGAATCAGGTCCCGGGTGATGGCTGGAAATATCGTGGTCGTGGGCTGAAGCAAATCACCGGATTGAGTAACTACCGCGCCTGCGGTCGGGCGCTCAGGCTGGATCTGGTGACACAGCCTGAGTTGCTGGAAGTCGATGAAAACGCCGCTCGCTCAGCTGCGTGGTTTTATGTTTCCCGAGGTTGCCTGCTTCACTCCGGCGATGTGGAACGCGTCACGTTGCTTATCAACGGCGGCAGTAACGGACTGGAAAAGCGGCGGAAGCTATTCAACCTTGCTAAATCAGTGCTGGTCTGAGGTGTCAATGAGCATCATCGAAATGATATTAGGCGGTATTGCTGCGCTAGTGGCCGTCGCGCTCAGTGGTTTTTTAGCCGGGAATGTACGCGGTCGCGGAAAAGCAGAAGCAAAAGCCAAACAGCAGCGCACCGAAGAGAACGCAGCGGCGGCCGTTGCGGCGGCAGAACGTAAAGCGGAAGTCACTAAAGAGGCCAGTAATGTCCAGCAGACTGTTAACCATATGCCTGATGACGATGTTGATCGCGAGCTGCGTGACGCGTGGAAGCGTCCCGGTGGTGGTTGATACCGCTTGTGATTGGGTAAAGCCAATCTACCTGACCGATCATGACATTGACGTTATGGACCGCCAGACGAAGAAAGACATCCTGGCTCATAACAAAGCGTGGCAGGCGAACTGCCATACAAGATAAAACCTCATCCATGAGGCTCTGACACAGTATCTTCTCTGGACTTTAACCGTAGCAAAGTCTCACAACGCCGCACTCGATCGGCATTCATGTGTTACAGTTAGACCGTGGTGAATCCCCCTCAGCGGCGGGGCTAATTAACCTGACGACTCTTCTTCATGAGGGCATCGTGATTTTCTGAAGCAAGCGGGTCATGGTTGGTTAACCTAAAGGCTCACCGGGAGGCACCCGGCACCACAACCTGTCAGAACCAAAGCTTACCAGCTGGTGGGCTTGAGTTGAGTTCGAGCATAAAAAAAGCCCCTGTTACGGGGCAATTATGAGTTGAATCTTTTGTTATGTTTTTGTGCTTCTTGCTCTAAGGCTGTTGGACCTTAACATCTCGCTCAAAAAATGCAAACAAAATGCATATTTAAATGTAACTACAAAAATCTTCCTCACATTGAGTCGTTACCATTGCAGACTGATAAGTCAATCGTCCCTCACATAAAGGGAGGGCTTCAGAACGGAATTTAATCACAGTCTTGCCTTTGATGGTCAAGAGTATTGAGCGCCTTCATATAAGCGCTGTACGCTCCCTTAAACGATTGCCCAGCTTGCTTAATTGCAGACTCTTGTAATTCGTTATTTTCACCAGCATTATCTGCCAGATAAAAGGCCTTAAGAACGTTAGCCGCAACCATACCCAGCTCAGGAGGTGCGTACGTCATTACTTCTGTAGCGCTTTGAACAACGGGTAACATATCTTTCCTCAGATCACTTCTCGTCATTGGGTTGGTTAACGCAGGCGAAAAGCCAAACGAAGTTACTGAAACCATAAATTGGTTATATTTTTCTCTCAGGAGCGACTCTTGCTTATCTACCCGAATAATGCACGCGGTTTTGGACGCATTGTGAGTTTGTAAATAGTTTCCGTACAATCCTAAAAGCGCAGTGATGCTTACACCAAGTAAGGTACAGATTACGGGAAAAATGACATTGAACTGGTTTACCCGTGGGCTACTGCTCATGACCATCGCTCCTTAGTTAACAATTCAATTTTCTTTAATTAGTAAGTCCATATTTGCTGGCCATGATTTTTACGCCCAGCGCCAGAACGTGGTTGGTAATCATTTTTAGAGTCTCTTTACTCCCAGATTTAACCGCTTTTGTTAATTCGTTTCCGGCTGAAGATGTGAGGCTTTCCGGCATGAGTTTCAGGCATTCAAGTCCCTTAGGGGTCAGAATAACGTCCATAAAATATTCACCATGAAAACCACCTGAGGAAAGAAAGCCTGCATTAATGAGCCATGTAATTGTCGCTTTAACAAACTCCGCGTCTGCCGTTAGCTCAGCTCCGGTAAATCCATCAGGATCAAGTGCGGAGTCACCTTCAATGTAGTTGGCTAACCCCAAGGCTTTGGTAAGAGGAAACGTATTGTACAAATCAGCAAATACCTGACCTGCAATCTCGTCAAACCTGTCAATATTGGACATGATTATGAATAACTCCCTGTACGAAAGAGAAGAAGAGAAAGCAGCTCTGATAAAAGAACTGCAAGTTGCTATTACATCACAACTCACCGGAGAAATGGACTGGGTGAGGACAAGAGCTTTTTGGGCTGCTCGATTACCTATGATACCTGCGGAGGTATTGGCTGAATCGCTAACCGCCGCGATCAGCACAGGGGCGGCATTTCTGGCATCAAAGAACAGGTGAAAATGAATCTCATCTGTGAAAGGTACTCCTGGCGGTTTGGAACACCGAGGGGGCGAGGACACGCGGGAAACGGCTAGTTTTTTGCATTTTATGGGTTTCATCATCATCTGTTTAACCTCTTGATATTTCAGTCCTGATCATTAGCAGGATGTCGAAATGACTATTTTTTGTTCACCATCATGGATAACGAACTCAAAAATTTCCGGCTGAATATCACGCAGCTGGCAGCCATTACCGATCTGCACCGCCAGACGGTCGCGAGCAAGCTTGCAAATGTTCAGCCGGCACCGGGCAGCAATCCAAAACTTAAGCTTTATGCCATCACCGATATCCTCAGGGAGTTGCTGACGAGTACCACACCGTCGGAGCTGGTGGACGTCGACAAAATGCTTCCCCCCGATCGTAAAGCCTGGTTTCAGTCGGAGCGTGAAAGGCTCAAGTTTCAGCAGGAAACAGGGGAGCTGATCCCGGCGTCAGAAGTCACCAGAGAATTTTCCTCCATGGCAAAAGCAATGGTTCAGGTGCTGGAGACGTTACCCGACATCCTTGAACGAGACTGCGCCATGACCCCTTCCGCAGTTGTCAGGGTGCAGCAGGTTATTGACGATTTGCGCGACCAGATAGCCCTCAAAGTTGAGCAGGCCGACTCACCAGAACAGGAGGAAATGCCAGAAGAGGAGTAAATCATGCGACAGGCCACGGCAGCGGAAGTCAGGCGTAACGCTTCCGCCATTCTCAAAGCCCCGCGCCGTATGCCTGTGGCTGAGGCGGTTCAAAAATTTATGCGCGTACCTATGGGGGCCGGTAACTCGGTACCGTGGGATCCTGCTGTCGCCCCCTATGTGATAGAGCCGATGAACTGCCTCGCGATGCGTGAATACGATGCGGTGGTGTTTGTTGGACCAGCACGAACGGGGAAAACGATAGGCCTGGTGGATGGCTGGGTTGTATACAACATTGTCTGCGACCCGTCCGATATGCTCGTCGTTCAGATGACCGAGGAGAAAGCGCGCGAGCACTCTAAAAAACGTCTGGCGAGAACGTTTCGTGTCAGTCCTGAAGTGGCGAAACGCCTGAGCCCGTTGCGAAACGACAACAACGTGCATGATCGTACTTTTCTGGCGGGGAACTATCTCAAGATTGGCTGGCCGTCCATCAACATCATGTCCTCGTCAGATTTCAAATGTGTAGCGCTCACCGATTATGACCGCTTCCCTGAGGACATCGATGGCGAGGGTGACGGTTTTACCCTGGCTTCCAAGCGTACCACCACCTTTATGTCCGCCGGGATGACTCTGGTGGAGTGTTCGCCAGGCCGGGACATTCGCGACAGCAAATGGCGCCGAAAGTCTCCCCATGAAGCACCACCAACGACAGGCGCGCTTTCTCTGTACAACCGTGGGGATCGCCGTCGCTGGTACTGGCCGTGCCCGCATTGTGGTGAATATTTTCAGCCTGCGATGGAGGCGATGACCGGATACCACGATGAACCTGATCCGGTAAAAGCCAGTGAGTCGGCTCATCTGCTTTGTCCGCATTGCAGCACCATTATCACCGCAGATAAAAAGCGCGAGCTTAACGGGGTGGGTGTCTGGTTGCGTGAAGGTCAGAGTATTGACCGGGACGGCAAGATTTCCGGTGAGCCGCGACGCTCGCGCATAGCGTCGTTCTGGATGGAGGGGCCCGCAGCCGCGTACCAGACCTGGGCGCAGCTGGTGTACAAACTGCTTACGGCTGAGCAGGAGTATGAGGCTACCGGCAGCGAAGAAACCCTCAAGGCGGTTATCAACACCGACTGGGGGCTGCCGTACCTGCCGCGCTCGGCCAGCGAACAGCGACGCGCCGATGTGCTGATGCAGCGTGCGGAGGATTACGGTAAACGCCTGGTACCGCCGAAGGTGCGTTTCCTGCTGGCAGCCGTCGACGTTCAGGGCGGGAAAAAGCGCCGTTTCGTCGTGCAGATAATTGGTTATGGCGAAAACGGTGAACGCTGGCTTGTGGATCGCTACAACATTCGCCAGTCCCTGCGCTGCAATGAACATGGCGAGGCGGAGCCAGTCCACCCCGGCGCGTATCCGGAGGACTGGCTGCTGCTTGTATCCGATGTGCTGGAAAAAACTTACGCACTTCAGTCTGATCCGACGCGGCGTATGCCGGTGCTGGCCATGGCCGTCGACAGCGGCGGTGAGGAAGGGGTGACAGATAATGCCTATAAATTCTGGCGCCAGTGTCGCCGGGATGGTCTGGGTAAGCGTGTCTATCTGATCAAGGGCGACAGCACAAAACGCCAGAAAATTATTACCAAAACTCACCCGAATAATACCGAACGCAGCGACCGTCGCGCTGATGCGCGTGGCGAGGTGCCGGTGTATCTGCTGCAAACCGACCTGCTCAAGGATCAGCTCAGCAATAACCTTGATCGTGAGACTCCCGGAGCAGGCTATATCCATTTTCCCGACTGGCTGGGGGAATGGTTCTATGAGGAACTGACCTACGAAGAGCGCGGCGTGGATGGCAAATGGCGTAAGCCAGGCAAGGGCGCCAACGAAGCCTTTGACCTGTTCTGCTATGCCCACGCCGTCGCGGTTCTGCGCGGCTACGAAAAAATTCGCGACTGGGAAAAACCTCCTGCATGGGCTGAGCCGCAGGATCACAACCCAAATATTCATGAAGGGGAACGCCCCAGGGAGATAACCGTGAAAAAAAACAAAATCGTTCAGCCCCAAGTCAGGGCTGAGCCTGAGAAAGAAAACACGCTTTCCGGCAGCTGGCTGGGATCTTCCGGTAGGGGAGGAGGCTGGCTGTGAAGAAAGACGACATCTGGAGAACGCTGGTGATGGTACGCCAGGCCTACCAGGACTCGCTGGACGGCAAGAGTATCTCTTTCACCGGCGTAAACGGTCGCGCCATTACCAACCACGATCCGAAGGCGCTGCGCGATGAGCTCGAATACTGGGAGCGTCGCTGGCGCGCGGTCAACAGCCGTGGTGGTTCGTACAAACTCGCTAACTTTCTGTAAGGCGTTCTATGGGCATTCTTGAAAGAACACTGAGGGCAATTTCCCCCGGGTGGGCCGCGGCACGCGAGCGGGATCGTCTCCGGCTTAATGCGTATGAAGCGGCAAATCCGTCACGGCTGCACAAGGCGAAAAAGCAAAGCCAGTCGGCGGACACCTCTGTGTTTGCAGCAGGTCAGTCCCTGCGGGAACAGGCCCGGTGGCTTGATGAAAACCATGATCTGGTGATCGGCCTGTTCGACAAAATGGAAGACCGGGTGATTGGTGCCAACGGGATCCATGTTGAGCCTCAGCCCCTCGATCTGGAGGGGAATCTTCATTCCGATTTCGCCGGGAAACTTTCGGCGCTCTGGGCTGAATGGTCCGTGCGTCCTGAGGTGACTGGCATGTTCACCCGCCCGGAAGCCGAACGCCTGCTGCTGCGTTCAGCACTGCGTGACGGGGAAGTGTTCACGCAACTGGTCAGGGGGAATGTGCCGGGTCTGCAACATTCCACCTCCGTACCGTTCTCGCTGGAAATGCTGGAGGCGGATTTTGTTCCGTTCAACCTTAACAGCACCGCCGGCCAGCAGGTTCGCCAGGGCATCATTGTGAACGACTGGGGACGTCCCGTCGGCTACCGCGTTTACAAGTACCACCCGGCAAATATGACGCGGTTCAGCGCTGAACTTAAAACCGTCTCAGCTGAAAACATGCTTCACCTTGCGCAGCGCAAGCGTCTGCACCAGTTGCGCGGTATCAGCCTGATCCACGGAGTCATTACCCGTCTTTCTGACATCAAGGATTATGAAGAGAGTGAACGCGTCGCCGCCCGTATTGCCGCCGCGCTGGGGTTCTATATCAAGCGCGGTGATGCGCAGTCTCTTGGTGATGACGGGGAGTTTTCACCTCCTGGCGGCCAGCGTCATTACGATATCGCCCCGGGCATGATTTACGACGATCTGCGCCCGGGTGAAGACCTGGGCATGGTGGAATCAAATCGCCCGAATGTTCACCTCTATGAATTCCGAAACGGACAGATGCGGGCCGTGGCCGCAGGCACGCGCGGCAGCTATTCCAGCATTGCCCGGGACTATAACGGCACCTACAGCTCCCAGCGTCAGGAGCTGGTGGAGAGCTTCGAAGGGTACAACGTCCTGCAACAGTGGTTTGTCGGCCAGCACAGCCGGCCCGTTTACCGCGCATGGCTGGCGATGGCGTTGCTGAGCGGCGTTGAAGTTCCGCCGGATGTGGATCCGAATTCTCTCTATAACGCGCTTTATCTTGGCCCGGTGATGCCGTGGATTGATCCGGGTAAAGAGGCTAATGCCTGGAAAGCCATTGTTCGTGGCGGTGCTGGTACCGAAGCAGAATGGGCACGGGCGCGGGGTAAAAACCCGCAGGAGGTTAAACGCCAGCGACTGCGTGAAACCGAGTTTAACCGTCAACACGGGCTGGTGTTTGATTCTGACGCCGCCAACGACAAAGGAGCGATGCCAGATGCAACGGCAAAACCAAAAGACGATCGGCGCGAGCCGGACGATGATGATTAACCCCCGCGCCAGCCTGGCGGGTGTCGATGCGGCAAACGGTCAGTGCTGGTACGAAATCCGCGCGCTGTCTGCCGGGCGCGTCGAAATCTTCCTCTATGACGTGATCGGCGGCTGGGGCATCACAGCCCAGCAGTTCGTCGCGGACTGTAAAGACGCCGGGGTGTTTGACGCCAGCGCGGTGGATTTGCATATCCACAGCCCCGGCGGCGATGTCATGCAGGGATTTGCCATTTACAACACCCTGTCGCGGCTGAAAGCGAAAGTGGATATCTGGGTAGACGGGGTAGCGGCCAGCATGGCCTCGATGATTGTCTGCCTGCCCGGCGCCACGGTGCACATGCCGGAAAACGCCTGGATCATGGTCCACAAACCGTGGGGCGGGATCGCCGGGGATTCTGATGACATGCGCGATTATGCCGCATGGCTTGATCGTAACGAAGCCCTGATGCTCAGCGCCTATATGAATAAAACCGGACTGGGGCAGGAGGAACTGGAAGCGATGCTGAAAGCGGAGACCTGGCTTAACGGGGCCGAGGCAGTGGAGAAAGGTTTCGCTGACACGCTTGAACCTGAACTACAGGCTGCGGCCTGTGTGAATGAAAATAAACTGAAGGATTACCAGAACATGCCAGAACAGATTAAATCTCTTTTTGCGCCGCGCGCCGAATCTCCGGTGAATCAGCCACAGCAGCCTGCTCCTGTACAGCAGCCTGCGCCGGTACAGGCGAACCTGAACCCGCCAGCGCCACAACAGCCCGCGCAGCAGATGACTAATATCGATATCACTGCGCTGGCCCAGCAGCTGCAACAGCAGATGCAGACGGCAAACGCGGAACGCGTGAACACGGTTTCCGCTGTTTTTGAGGCGTTCCCGACCTTCGCGACGCTGAAGGCGGAGTGTCTGGCCGACTTCTCCTGCACGGCGGAAAAAGCCCGTGACAGACTCCTCCAGGCGCTGGCGGCAGGGACTACGCCGAGTGCCGGTCCTGGCGCTATTCATCTTTACGCCGGAAACGGCAATCTGGTCGGTGATTCCATTCGCGCTGCGGTAATGAGCCGCGCGGGCTATGCGCAGGCCGAGAAGGATAACGCCTACAACGGCTATACCCTGCGTGAGCTGGCGCGAGCTTCCCTTGTGGATCGTGGGATTGGTATCTCCGGCTACGGTTCTCCACTGGCAATGGTGGGGCTGGCATTCACTCACAGCAGCAGCGATTTTGGCAATATCCTGATGGATGTAGCGCATAAAGCCGCGCTGCTGGGCTGGGATGAAGCCAGCGAAACCTTTGACCAGTGGACCCGTAAGGGCACGCTGACTGACTTCAAAACCGCGCATCGTGCTGGTCTGGAATCTTTCCCGACCCTTCGCAAGGTCCGTGCCGGAGCGGAATATAAGTATGTCACCATGAAAGATCGTGGTGAACCCATTGCGCTGGCGACTTACGGCGAACTGTTTAGTATCGATCGGCAGACCATCATCAACGATGACATGGATACGCTGACCCGTATCCCATATGCCATGGGTGGTGCGGCACGTGCGACCGTGGGCGATCTGGTGTGGGCAGTTCTGACCAGCAATCCGAAAATGTCTGATGGCAAACCGTTGTTCCATGCTGACCATGGCAACCTGATAGCGGCTGACCTGAGCATTGAAGGACTGGATGATGGACGTAAGGCGATGTTGTTGCAGAAATCTGGCGATCGTCATCTCAATATCCGTCCGGCTTTTGCGTTGACGCCGGTAGCTATTGAGTCCCGTGCTAATCAGCTTATCAAATCCGCCAGTGTGCCGGGGGCAGATGCCAATAGTGGTATTGAGAACCCGATCCGGAACTTTGCCACAGTACTTTCAGAAGCACGACTGGATGACAGCAGCCCGACTGATTATTACCTGGCGGCTGCAAAAGGACGCGACACCATTGAAGTGGCGTACCTGGATGGTATTGATACGCCGTATCTGGAGCAGCAGCAGGGCTTCACTGTTGACGGCGCCGCATTCAAGGTGCGCATTGATGCGGGTGTGGCCCCGCTTGACTGGCGTGGTCTGGTTAAAGTCACCAAGAAATAACGACCGCCTTCTGGCGGTTTTTTTATCCCTGAAGGCGGCGCGGGCCGCCTTATCCTCTTATGGAGAAAAGACATGGCGAATAACTATCAGCAGGACGGCAACACTCTTGATTTTCAGAATACCGGTGCGACCAATATTCACTCAGGCGATGCCGTGCTTTCTGGGGCACTGGTGGGCGTCGCTCACGATGACATCCCGGCAGGGCAGTGGGGCTTGCTGCATACCACGGGGGTGTTCGTCCTGCCAAAGGCAGCGGAAGCGGTCACTGTCGGGCAGAAGCTCTATCTGGCCGACGGTAAACTGACTGCGGAAGCGGGTGAGGAGGCGGCTCCGAATCCTCTGGCGGGCACGGCCTGGGCTGAGGCGGCGGCGGATGCGGATTCTGTTCCGGTCCGGCTTGGTTACTGATGAACCGCTTTCGACAACGCCTGTTAAAAGCGGATGCCCGGATATCCCGGGCATTTGCCGAAGAGGTGCCTGCTGTCCTGTCTGTCGGCGCTGAGTTGCGTCCTGTTACTGTGATTTTCGAGACACCTGATGCCCCGGTTGACGTGCCCGGCGGGGGGCAAATTCAGGATCGCTCTCCGGCCTTCAGCGCGATGACCGCTGATATCGTGGGGCTTGAGAAGCACCACGGCGTGGAGATCAACGGCATGGCTTATCGTGTGACGCATATTGGCGCTGATGAAGAAGGCCGCACCCGCGTCACGCTGGCGTATGGCGCACCGGGTAAGGTGCAGCCGGACATCAATAAGTGGAGCTGATATGGCGCGTGAATCCAGACTGCGGCGGGATTTGCCCGTCGATATCGATGTGGATGCCATCTGGCGGATAGCGGAGCACATCGGTGCCACCCATAAACAGTTTCGGGCAGCGTATTCCCGTGCGCTGAAACGTACCGCCGCCACCTTGCGTAAAAAAGCGATGGCTGACCTGAAAGACGGGCTGGCGCCGCGCAGCCTGGATCTGGTGCGCCGACGTCTGCTTTCCTTTCGTCTTGATCGCGCTTCTCAGTCACAACTGGATAATTTTCGTCTCTGGTTTGGTCTCAATGCCATCAAGGTAAAAGACCTGAAAGGCAGGATTAACGGGCGGGTAAGGCCTCACCATACCCGGCGGGATAAATCCACCGGGCGGTATATAAAGGCGCGGCGCCAGGCAGAAAACGCCGGATTCACCCCAAAGGGCAGCCTGCTATCCCCGCGCACATTTGAAAACGGGGAAGTGGCGCGCTCCCGCCGTGAAAACCGCCGGACGGTGGTTATTCGCGATCCGGATACCCGACGTACCCGCGAAGCGGAAGTCGATATTTATGAGCCGATGCTGAACTACATCGAAGATAACGCCTTTGCGGAGGCGATGGAGATTTTTAGGCATCACTTTGAAACCGATCTGCGCGGGCGTGTGAAAGCCCGTATTTCTGTCTGAGGTTGACTATGGCCGAGCCATTACTGCTGGGGCAGTATCACGATGCTGTCACCGGCGCGCTGAAAAAAATTGCGTGGGTGCGTGACGCCGATGCCTACCCGGAAAAAAATGTCCCCCGTTTTACAGGGCTGACCACCCCGGCGGTCTATTTCTCCATAAACGGCTGGGAGCAGGGCGGCGGCAACGAGGGGCAGCTTAATGTGAATCTGTCCTGCGATTTGTTCGTTGTGGTGGACGCGGCAGGCGCTGGCGTCAGCCGACCCGAAATTTTCCTGCGCACGGCGGCGGCGGATATCACGCAGTGGATTGACGGCCAGCAGTTCGGCCTGACCAGTCTTGAGCCAGCCGTCTTTATCGATGCGTCACGCGATGAGTTTGATCCGCGCATGGATGATTACCTGGTCTGGCGGATCTCCTTCACACAGTCAGCCGCCTTTGGTGCGGATCCGTTTGCACAGCTGAATGCCCCGCTGAAAGCGGCCTGGCTGGGCAAGGCACCGGATATCGGCCAGGCACATGTGGACGATTATCAGCTGATTTACGAGGCGAAACCCGATGAGTGATATTGAGGGCGATTTACAGCGCCGCCTGGCGAATATTGTGCGGCGCGGGGTTATTCATTCCGTTAAGCATGATGGTATACCGAAGTGCCGGGTGGATCTGGGCGACATCACCACTACCTGGCTGCCGCTCTGCCAGGGCTTTTCCGGGGCAAACCGGGCTGACTCCAATCCGTATGCGGTCGGGGATGCGGTCACGGTGCTGTCGGAGGCGGGTGAGCTGAATAATGGCCGGGTGTTTCCCGGCTGGAATACCGGCGGTCTGCCGGTACCGGAGGGCAGCGACAGCGAACATATCACCCGCTACGGTGACGGTACCGAGATCCGGTATGACCGCGCCGCGCATGCCCTGACCATCACGCTGGCGGAGGGCGGGACCTACAAAATTATCGGAAAGGGAACGCTCGATGGTCCGGTGGAAATCACCGACACCCTCACAGTTCAGGGCGTTACGCAAATCAATTCCGACACGAATGTGAAGGGAAACATCGGTGCAACACAGGAAATTTCGGACGGTACCGGGAAAATGAGCGGGATCCGCGAAACCTACAACGGCCATGACCATAAAGAAAATGGTGATGGCGGCGGAACCACGAATCCCCCCAATCAAAAAATGTGACCTGCCGCGGCAGGTTTTTTTATGCCTGGAGAAAATAAATGGCGAATTTACATGGTGTGGAAACGATCGAACTGACATCCGGTACAGTCGCGGTCACGACGATCCAGACGGCCATTATCGGCCTGGTGGGTACTGCGCCTGATGCATCTGCCGGAACGCCGGCCAGTGCCAGCACAGGAACCCCAATTCTGGATAACGTTGTGGATTTTGCCGCGACAGTTGCTGGCAGGGCAGGAAACGTGGTGGTGGTTGAGGCTGTAGCCAGTATCCCTGACGAAGAAAATCCCGCAGCGATTGAGACTTCTGCCGTCTGGAATGCGGAGGCATTAACGCTGACTATCACGCTTGGCTGCGATGAAACCGGCAAGCTGACGGCAACCCCTTCAGCCGTGGCCACTGCCGTGGGCGCGGTGGATGATGTGAAAGTCACCGCAACGGGAAGCGGGAGTGGCATGGTCACACCGTTCCGGTTGCAGCTTGCAGGCGGAGAGGATGAACCTTTCCCGCTGAATACCCCTGTCGCGATTGTCGGTACCTCTATGCTTTCCCGGCTCGGTGAAAAAGGCACGCTGAAACAGGCCCTGATGGAAATCAATGACCAGCGAAATGCCCTGACGGTGGTGGTACGCGTGTCTGAAGAAGCCGATGCAGCGAAACAGCGTGCGGCGGTGCTGACCGGGATCGGCGCGCTGTCATCTGCTCGCTCCGTGACAACTTACCAGCCCCGTATCGTCATCGCGCCCGGGTTCAGTGAGGATGATGCCGTGGGCAAGGCTCTGGAAACCGTTGCCGGCAAGCTGCGGGCGGTGGCGTATGTTGACTGTGCCGCTGGCGCTAAGCTGCAAGAAGTGGTCCAGCGCCGACAGTCCTATGGTACCCGCACCGAGCTGCTGCGCCCGCGCGTACAGGTCAGCAATGCCGACGGCCAGCTGGTCTATCGTCCATATTCTGCGTTTGCGGCGGGGTTGCGTGCCCGAATCGACTTTGAAAAGGGCTGGTGGTGGAGTAAATCCAACCAGGACATCAATAACATCCTCGGGGTGGAACAGATCGACGAGTTTATTCTCGGCGATGAAAACTGCGACGCAAACCTGCTCAACATGCAGAACGTCTCTACCATCATCCGCCGGGCAGGGTTTAAGCACTGGGGCAACCGTCTGTGCGGTACCGATCCACAGTGGCGCTTCGAATCGGTTCGCCGAACCGCAGACGTCATTGAGGACAGTATTCAGGAAACGATGCTGGAATACGTTGACCGTCCGCTGGACCGGGAGAATGCCGACGACATTATCGGCACCATCAACGCCTATATGCGCCAGCTGGTCGGCCTCGGAGCCATTTTCGGTGGTCGCGCCTGGCTGGATGAAGAACTTAACACCGCTGAGAGCATGGCGGCTGGCGTGCTGTACATCAACTATGACTTTGGTCCGAAATCGCCGACTGAGCTTATCAGCCTGCGCGTCCGGGTGAATAACAACTATGCGCTTGAGGAGATGCTGGCAGCATGAGCGAAAAAAACACATTACGCGTCTGGACCTTCTTCCGGCAGGGGATTCGCATACAGGGGGCGCATGAATTTACTCCGCCGGCATTGTCCATTGTCAAAACGGATTTGCGTACCGGCGCACAGGATGCGCCGTCCCCCGTTGATGACGGCATGGAAGCACTCACCTGTCAGCTGAAGTTTTACGGTGTGGACGTGGATATGCTGACCGCTTTCGGCTTTGTCAGCGGCAGCCGTCCGCGCTTTACGGCCTATCAGGGCTATCTGGCTAACGGTACCGCGCTGGGTACGATCGAGGAGATCGAAGGCTTTGTGCAGACCGTCACTCCCGACGCGCGTGGCAAGGACAGCCTGTCCGAAAATGCCGTCACGGTTGAAATTGCCGTGAGCTATTACCGACAGACTAAGGACGGTCGCGAGCTCTTTGAGATTGATACTGAGCGCTTCTCGCGCCGGGTGAATGGCGTGGATGTTTTGTCCGGTCTGGCGGCAAAAGTAAGGCTTTAACCTCAAACAATCTTACAACGGCCTGCGGGCCGTTTTTTTATGGAGATCAACATGTCTTTTCCTGGTGAAACACGCGTTATCAAACTGTATTCCCCTGTTTCTTTTGAGAACGGTGGCCTGCTCGAACAGGTGACGCTGCGCGAGCCGCTGGTCCGTGACCGCATTACCTTTTCCAAAGACCGCGGCAGTGAAGAAGAAAAAGAGGCGCGCATGATTGCGCTGCTGTGCAACCTCAGCGAACAGGATATCTGGCAACTGACTGCGGCAGATTATGCCCAGCTGCTGGATGCGTTTAATGTTTTTATGCTCCCGCCCGAGAAGCGACCGAAAGAGGGCTGATGCGGGCGATACGTTTTCTGGGACGGCGCCTGCATTTTCCCATGACGGAATATCTGGATATGCCGTTCAGTGTGTTTTCTGATTTTCTCACCGACGAAGTGGAGGCGGTAAATCGTGGCCGGATTAAGCCAGAACCTTAAGGCCGTCATTACCTTTGGCGGCAGTATCGACAGCTCCTGGAATCGTTCAGCGAACAGCCTGCAAAAAAGCCTGAAGGACGTCGGAAAGCAGTCAGAAAAACTGACGAAAGATCAGGCTAAGCTGGCGACTGAGATTAAACGTGCGAAGCTGGCAGGGCACAGCCTTGGCGATCTTAAACGGCGTTACAGCGACGTGTCCCGTGAAATCCGCAAAACGGAGGCCGAACAGCAGAGGCTGAATCAGCAGATGCAGAAGACGCAACGGCTGGCTGCCTTCAAGGGGGCAGGGAAAGGGCTGTTTCGCCGTGGTCTTGGTATGGCCGGACAGTTGGGCGGGATGGTTGCTCCCGGGCTGGCGATTGGCGGCGGTGGTGTGGTGGCTTCCGCCCTGGGTACCCTGATTGCACCTGCGGCCACCAACGAAGAAACGGCCCGACGGGCTGGTGTGGCGAAAAGTTATGGCGTCGATATCCCGACGTTTGATGCCTGGGACACGCTCGCGAAGCAGTACGACATGAACGGGGAGAACATCGGCGACCTGTTCGAGGAGTATCTTCACAAGGCGGGAGAGTACAAGCAGAACGGCAAGCAGGGTTCCCTTCAGGATGCGTTTGAAACGCTGGGATTTAAGGCGGGGGATTTTGCGGGCCTCAGCGATATGGCGCAGTTCGAAAAAATCGTCGAGCGTGCGCTCAGCATGCAGGACGAGTCGAAAGCGTCGTTTGCACTGGATTCGTTGTTTGGCGGCGAGGCCAGCAAGCTGCTGATGCTGCTGAAGCAGTCCGGCAAAAGCTACCGTGACCTGATGGACGAGCAGCGGCGTTATAACCTCGTCACGAAAGAGGGGGCTGAAGGGGCGATAGAAGGCAACCGCGCCATTACCAGCCTGCGCACTGTCTTCTCCTCGGCTGTAGCGGAAATTTCAGGGCAACTGGGAAACGAGCTGGCACCGGATATCCGCCGGCTGACGGATGATATGGCGGAGTGGTTTAAGGGGGGCGGGATCAAACGCATAGTCAGTTTCCTGCGTAATGATCTTTACCCCGGTGTGCTGACGTTCGGCCAGGGCATTGTGTTCGTCGGGAAAGTGGCCTACGCGCTGGCGAAAAAACTGTCCTGGCTTTTACCGGATGAGAGAAGCGATCAGCGGGACGTGCTCAAATCGCTGGCCATGACCGGCTCGGTTGATATGGCGCGCATGACGGCGCAACGCAATGGTCAGGGCGAGTGGTTTGAGCAGCAACTAAAGGAAAAGCCGGACCTGCCTGATGATGTGAAAAAATCGTACCGGGACACCCGGGGATTTTTCCGCGACGACGATGACACCTTTAACAGTACGCTCGATAAATACGTGACGCCGGAAAGCAGCGGCGCGGAGTTCTCCTGGGATTCAGCACTGAACCAGAACCAGAAGACGTCTGCGCAACCGGGACATGAAACACCTGACAGGGCTGCCGGCGCCTGGAATAACTACAGACTTCCTTCCTTTCCCACGTTTGAAAAAAGTATCGTCTGGCCCGCAGCAGAAAAAACGAAAGGATCCGCAGGCAACATCACACCGGAGAAGCCAGTGGTAAATGTTGATGTTTATCCTTCCTCAGAATCCGGAGAGTCGCGTAATCTCTTCACTGATATTGAACGCCACCGGGATAACAGCGCAGATTTTCTGCTTTATCAGCCTGAAGTTCCCTTGCCCCTGTCTCAGGCCCCGGAGCCTGCCTCGCCAGCAGGCCTGTCAGACGAAGAGGGGGGCAGCTACTGGGAAACATTACTACAGAAGCTGGATATTGCGGACAAAGCCCCGCCTCCCCGACAACTGAATGATAACCGTAAGTTCGAATACCGGTTTGAAATTTACGGTGCACCTGGGCAGGACGAACGGGGTATTGCGGATGAGGTAGGTGCCATGACGAAAAGTAATCCGGCATTTACGGGTGACAGCAGCATGCTGGACGGAGGGCAAATCTGGTGAGTGAAATCATTCCTGTCTTTGAAGACTTCGGGCAGCTTCAGTCAAGCGCTGTTCGGGGGGCTCAGGCCGCCCGGGTGATGATGATGCTGGGCGATTTTGCCTTTTCGATCGACACCACGGCATACAACCAGCTGACCCGCGAGGCCAGCTGGCGATGGAGCGAACAGGAGCGGATCGGGAAGCAGGATTTATTGCAGTATACCGGCAAGCCCGGGCGAACCGTCCGGCTTGAAGGGGAATCGCATGCTTTCTTTCGTAAGGGGGTGGATGCTGTTAACGATCTCTTCGACCTGGCAGACCAGAATAAGCCTCAACAGCTGGTCAGCGGTGAAGGAGATGTCCTGGGCTGGTGGGTGGTGATCGACTTCTCAGATACGACCAGCCGATTCCTGCCTGGCGGCGGCCACCGAAACAAAAACTGGACGATGACGCTGAAACATTATGCCGATGACATATCAAACCCGTGACGGTGATGTGCTGGATGCGATCTGCGCGACGCATTACGGCACGGAGAACCTCTCTTATATTGTGACGCAGGTTCTTGAAGCGAATCCTGGACTGGCTGACCGTGGGGCCGTTTATCCGTCAGGTCTGTATATCAATTTACCGGATCTGTCTCCGCCGGTTCAGGCTTCCGCTTACAGCCTGTGGGATTAAAAATGGCAGATCAGATTGTTAAACCGGAATATGCTCCCGCTTTCAGCGTCAGCGCTGAAGGAAAAGATATTACCCGTGCGCTGCAACAATGCCTGGCAGAGCTGACGCTGACTGATTACGGCGGCGCTACGGCAAAAGCGGATGAGCTGAAAATAACTCTGCTGTCAGAAACGCTTCCCTTACCGACAAAAGGCGCACGGCTACGTCTGGCGCTGGGCTTTAACGACCAGCTGGTGGATAAGGGCTGGTTCGTGGTGTCCGGGGTTGGCAGCGGCGGCCCGCCCCGTCGTATCGAGATTTATGCCACCGCTGCGCCAATGAACGCACAGAAACAGCCCGGTGATGTGCTTAGCCAGAAAACCCGCAGCTGGGATAATCTGCGACTGGCGGATTTGGTTAAAACGGTAGCGACTGAAAACGGACTGGTACCAAAAGTGGCCGCAGAGCTGGCCGATATCCATATCGACCACGTTGACCAGGTGGCAGAATCGGACGCCAATCTGCTGACGCGCCTGGCCCGAACATGGAATGCTGTCAGCAAACCGTCGGGCGGTTACTGGCTGTTTCTGCGTCAGGGAGCCACGGCAAATGCTTCCGGCGAACATACCGCAGCTCTGATTATCACACCAGAAGAGGTGTCAAACTGGTCTTACAGCGAAGGAGAGCGGGGCAGTTCGACAGGGAAGGCCACCGCCAGCAGTGGTAAGTCTTCAGGCAAAATCGGCGTACGTTATTACGATGAGGCTGACGGGAAGACCAAAACCTCATCAGTTGAACATGATGGTCCCTCGATGGCGAACCCTTACACCCAGCCGGTAAAGGCCACCGCAGACCAGCAGGCCAAAGCGAAAAAAACGCAGGCCCGCCGTAATGAACAGAAAATGACAGTAACCGGACCCTGCCGACCGAAACATGTTTCCCTCACGGCAGAATCTGGCGTATCCACGTCCGGCTTTGGCGAGCGGGAAGACCGCGCCTGGGTGGTTGAGTCACTGGTGTTTTCCCTGACGCCTGCCGGGTTCAGCTACACATACAACCTGGTGGTTGATATTCGCAAGCCTGCGAAATCCTCAAAAAAATCCGGCAGTTCGGATAAAACCGGCCCGAATTACTTCGGCTAACACGCCGCAGCCCGGCGACCCTGATACGGAAAAAAATTATGAACGGTGTAAACAGCCGGACCGGGAAACGCCTGTCCGGTAGCGACCATTTGCGCCAGTCCGTCAGCGATATTCTCTCCACGCCTGTCGGCAGCCGCGTGCTGGTGCGTGATTATGGCAGCGATCTGTTTTCGCTGGTGGACAATCCACGTGATGACCTGACACGGCTACGCATTATAGCAGCGACTGCTACAGCGCTCGCGCGCTGGGAACCCCGGCTTAAGGTCACACGAGTGCTCGTCTCCTTCCCGGCGGATAAAACGGGGTGTGTGGTGGATATCGAAGGGATCAATAAAGAGAACAATCTTCCTGTCAGTACCGGAGGTATACCGATTTATGGCAAGCAGCTATGACGTAATTAACCTGTCCGCCCTGGCGGTGCCGGATGCCATCGTGGTACCGGATACCGCCGACATTTTTACCCGCTGGCTGGCACGCCTGCGTGAACTCGATTCGGAATTTGATGCGCTTGTGGAATCGGATCCGGCGTATAAGCAGGGGGAAATCACCGCTTACCAGCTTGCTCTGGCGTTCCAGCGCGTTAATGACGCTGTAAGGGCTGTTTTCCTTGCCAGCGCCAGAGAGGCCGATCTCGACCAGCTGGGCGCGGGCTTTAATGTTTCCCGTCTGGTGATTAATCCCGGCGATCCGGATGCGGTTCCCCCTGTCGACCCTGTTTATGAAGACGACGACGCTTTCCGGGAACGTATACAGCTTTCGTGGGCGCAGCTGAATACGGCCGGCGCGCGTAACGCTTATCGCTTTCATGCCAAATCAGCGGATAACGATGTGCTGGATGCGGACGCCTACGGGCCTGAAACCCATAACCGGCCCGGCGATGTGGATGTATACGTGCTCTCGCGAACCGGCAACGGCGAGGCCGGGGATATCCTGATCGAAAAAGTGATGAATAAACTGAGCGCGGATGAAGTCAGGCCGCTCACCGATTTTGTCAGTGTGAAGAGTGCCAGTATCGCCAGCTATACCGTTAAGGCTGAACTTGAAATACCAGACGGTCCGGATGCACAGACGGTACTGGAAAACGCGATAAGTACGCTGACGAGCTACACACAGCTTTCCCATCGCATTAATGCCATCGTACCGCTTTCCGCGATTTACTCAGCACTTCAGCAGCCCGGCGTATCCAGAGTTAAGTTGCTCAGCCCGACGGCTGATCTGGAAGCGGCAGCAGGACAGGCCCCGTGGTGCAGCGCGATAAACATCACCCGTAAAGGAGGAGTGAGTGGATAAATTTCGATCTCTGCTTCCACCTTCAGCTATTCACCCGGAACGGGCGCAGGAACAGGCAAGCACAGAGCTGATCGCGGCGCTGGATACTGACATGGTACGTAAGGTGAAAAATCCTGATACCTGTCCCGCACATTTGCTGCCATGGCTAGCCTGGGAATTCGCGGTGGATTCATGGGAGGAGGCCTGGACCGAGGAAGAAAAAAGGCAGGTGATCAGGGATGCCGCTTATGTCCATCAGCACCGGGGCACCGCCGGGGCGGTCAGGCGGTCGCTAAGCGCCGTCAGTCTCCCGACCACTGTGATTGAGTGGTGGGAGGATACACCGCGCAAGGATCCCTACACCTTCCGCGTGGAGGTTTACAGCTTACAGGCTGTTGACGAAGCACTTTACCAGCGCATACGGCGCCAGGTAGATAAAGCCAAAAACCTCCGCAGCCTGTTGACCACTATCGATGTGATCGCCGATCTGGGTGCGAAGGGAACTTATTATGCCGGCGGCGCTGTTACCGCCTGGATTGACGTTGTTATTGAGGCCGGAGAATAACCATGGCTGAGAAGTATTACAGTATTCTGACAAACCGGGGCAAGGAGCTGGAGACGCAATCCTCTGCAACCGGGAAGCCCGTCATCATCAAAGATTTTGTTGTGGGGGACGGGAACGGGCAATCCGTTAAACCGGATCCTGCGCAGACGAAGCTGGTGCGTGAGGTCTATCGCAGAGCAATTTCTGCACTACAGATTTCTCCGGATCAGGCGAACCAGTTTATTGCTCAGCTGGTCCTTCCGGTTAACGTTGGTGGATTCGTAGTCAGGGAAGTTGGCCTGCTGACAGATGCTGGCGAACTGTATTCTGTTGCAAATTGTGCCGCCATTGAAAAGCCTGAAAACGGTGTCAGTGTAAATCTACAATACCGACTTGCGGTATCAGAGACGGCGGCAGTTGAATTAAAAGTGGCTACGGGCGATGGTCTTTTCCTGCGGCTCGACCGAAATCTCGGGGAGATCGCTGAGAATGGCCCAGGTGCACAAAAAAGCGCGCGGGAAGCGATAGACGTCGTCGATGCGACTACATTACGAAAAGGGCTGGTGCAGCTCAGTAATGCGACCGACAGTAAGTCGGAGGGGCTGGCGGCCACACCAAAGGCAGTTAAGGATGCCTATGATCTTGCAAAAGGGAAATATACTGCCCAGAACGCCACCACGGCACAAAAGGGGATTGTCCAGCTCAGTAGCGCAACTGACAGTGACAGTGAATTGCTGGCGGCTACGCCGAAAGCTGTCAAAGCAGCTAATGATAATGCTAATGGGCGTGTACCCTCAGGACGTAAGATAAATGGTCACGCACTGACAGAAGATACCAGCGTAACTTCGCAGGATATCTTCAACGACCAGGCTATCGGGCTTTCTACCGAGGATCTGGATACGTTAAAAACGCCGGGTATTTATTATCAACCACTGAATGCCAATGCCTCAGCCGCGAGGCACTATCCAGAAAATAACGCCGGAACGCTGCTGGTTTACAAAAATGCGGGCGTGACACAAGTTTATCTGGTTTACAACAGTTCTCGTGCCTACACTCGCAGCCAGTATTCTACGGGCGCATGGACTGCCTGGGCCAAACGATATGATTCCGCCAATAAACCGTCCCCTGCTGATATTGGTGCGGTGAATAAAGGTGGCGATAGCGTGAATGGCGTACTAAAGGCTGGTGCAGAAGTCCAGAGTACCATTGCAAACAATTTCCGCATTGCCTATGGTGACTACGGCTCATTCTGGCGGAATGATGGCAGCAACCTGTATCTCATGCTGACCAATAAGGGAGACGCTTACGGAGCCTACAACGCGCTTCGACCATTGCGTGTAAGCCTTGAAACAGGAGCACTTCAATCTGAAACGCCACTTACCGTAGGTAATACGGTCTATGCCTCTAAAGAGATTACAGCAGGTTATAGCGGAGCGTTTGCGTGGGTAGAACAATATAAAACGAAAGCACCATTTTTTAATTCATATTCAACAACCGGCGCTAGCGAATACCACCCGGTTATCAAGCAACAGGCGACAATTGCGAGTAAAAACTCCTGGGCTTTTTCGTTTGGTTCTCTGGTCGCGGGAACCGAACTTTCATGGCATCTGCACATGAAAGGCAGTGGCGGATCAGAGGTTAATTTTAAATGGGACACTAATGGTAACTTCAACGCGCCGGGCCAGTTGAATCCGGGCAGCTATGCTAATTTTGATAACCGTTATTACACTAAATCACAATCAGATGCGGGGTATATGCCGAGAACAGGTGCATACACCAAAGCTGAGAGTGACGGGCGTTTTCAGCCTAAAGGCAGCTACACACCTGCGGGTCAGGCTTATACGAAGGCGGAAAGCGATTCGCGGTATAACCTAAAAAATACCGCAACCAAATCAGCCAATGCCATGACGCATAAAGATGCTTCAACAGGTGTTATGGAAGTGGTAATGAGTAATATATCCGTAACAAACAATACGAATGTGAATGTTACTTTCCCTACCGCATTCCCCAATGCATGTGTTGGCGTGGTAATAACCTATGATGGTGCGGGCCATGGCTCCGGTGATGACTCGTCAATAGCCGTTCCGTCGTATAGCCGAACTGGGTGTGTGCTGCGGGCGAATAATGCTAACGGTAAATTTATGCTTATTGCAAAGGGATATTAATATGACAGTCTACTTTAGCGCCGCTGAAAATGGGTTTTTCGATGATGCGTTCAAAGCTGATTACTTATCGGCTGGTACCTGGCCAGCTGACGCAATCGTGATTTCTGAACAATGGCATCAATACTTACTTGAAGGTCAGAGAAAGGGGAAGGTTATTGTTCTGAACACCTATAACCAACCCGTGCTTGATGACCCGCCAGCACCCACGAAGGAACAACTGGATGCAGAAGCTGAGGCACTTAAGGCTACGCTTATAGCTGCTGCAAGCGAAACAATCTCTATCCTAAAAGATGCTGTAGATTTAGGCAGGGCCACAAAGGAAGAGGAGGCGCTTCTGTTAGCGTGGCGGGAATATCGAATATCGTTAAACCGCATCGATACCAGCAATGCGCCAGATATTGAATGGCCGGTCAAGCCCACTTAATGAACTTGACCTGGGTTTCAACCTTTCCCTTGATTGACTACTTTACTGAAAATTGGAAGGATGGCTCTTCTGTACTTATGCTTAATCTTCGTCTTCAATGTCCTGCGGGACATAAGCAGATTCCATAGTTCCTTTTTTTTCTTGTGGATAGCCTGAGCATCTTCAGGAATATTGATCGTTGAGCTTTTAGCCTCGTCCGACAGATGTACTGGGTGAGGGACTACACAATATACGTCAACTAATGACATATCTTCGAATAGTCCCCATTTATCTGCCACAATCCAAACAGGATTAAGGCCTTTAAGTAGAGAACGAGCCGCGCTGTTATTTACTATATAGCTATGAGTAGTGGTTGCATGTAATGTTTTATGCAGAGAATGCTTGCTCGTTAATTTTTTTAGAGGTTTTTTAAAAAACTTATTGGAACGGCTTAATAAAATAACAGAAGGACGATCGGCAGGGATGCTGATTTGTGCCATAACCTTTTTAAATTCTTCATCCAAAATAACATCATCTTCGAGAATCAGCGCATTATCTATATTCTCGTCAATCATTTTCTTATAGATTTTCTGGTGACTTAACGCACAACCGATTTCCCCAGGAAGAAAAGCATAATTCACTTTCGCAGTGACACTTTTCCTCTCCTCTTCAGACATTAGTCTGCCATCAACGGCTTCGATAAACTCAGCTTCTAGGCCCAGAGCTTGAAGCTGAGCTTCCATTTTCTGCCGTCTTTCTACTGACTTTTTAAGATTTACAATAAAAATTTTCATAAAAAACCTGTGGTTAAAAGCCTCTTTCGAGGCTTATCGTTTTTCTCGTCCAATTACTTTATCTGCCGCGACACGAGACAGGAAGCCAGACCGACTGCCGTATTCTGGATGCGCGGCCACAAACTGATCGATACGGCGGATCAGCAATGAGGGAAGCGTAACATTGATTTTTTCTGCTTTTCCCATCAGGCGAGTTATATCCACGTCAACCAGGGCCCATACCGCACCGGCGTACTCCGGATCAGATAGCCAGTTTTCGACGGTCGTTGCTTCTGGAACGCTCTCGCCATCTTCAACCAGTAATTCGATGTGTGCCTCGATCGCTTCACGTACGCTTTCAATCGCGTCCTGATAATCATCACCGCCAGAGAAGCAGCCAGGAATATCAGGTACGCGAACGCCGAAGGATGAATCGCCTTTATCAATAGCAACAGGGTACAACATTTAAACCTCCAGTAGGGGGGCTTAGAGCCCCGCCTGTTTTTTGATGCTTTTCAGTGTTGGTAACGGTATGTCTTTCTGTGGATGCTTTACCGTTACCAGCCCCTTTTTCGTTGGGTGTTTGAACTGATGATGACTGCCTTTAACTCTCACCAAATACCACCCATCGGCTTCTATCATTGCTATTGCATTCCTGCTATCCATCCTCCGGCTCTCTGTGTTGTCTTGATGGGGTTATAATAACCCTATATTTGGATAGCGTCAATGTTTTTTGGAGTTATAGGGGTTATTAAGTGTGAGTTAGACAGTAGTGCATTGCTGGCAGCATTTCACCCTATGAACATTGTAGAGTTACTAGCAAAAATGAATTTTATCAATAGCTTATCCACGGATAATAATTGATAGGTAATAACTATATTGAACATTTTCATCTTCAAAATACACTGTATATAAATACAGTGTTATGTGAGGTGATGATGCCACGCACAGCAGACATACATGCCGCCTTTGTCGCGGCAATAGAGCTTAACCCAAAGGGTTACCGCTATCTGAGAACAGACAGCTTCATTCAGAAGTTAAGGGGCTTAAACTGGCATTTTACCCGGGCCGATGCAAATTCGTGGATAGAGCGCAACCAGCCAGGCTTCGCTGACAAGACGAATGACGGTAGCGACAACCGTTACTGGATCCTGCGCAACATGGGGAGAATTCACTGATGGGATTTCCTTCACCAGCTACGGACTACGTTGAGCGCCAGCTCACTCCAGAAGCATTGTGCAACATGGGTGCCGATAGCAGGGTGCTCGAAACTGATTTGGGGTTTGCGGTTATCGAACCTGTAGTGAAGAAGACACCTGGAGATGTGTTGTTAATTCTTTGCGATGGCCACACACAATTTGCCAAGCTGATGGGCAGGGCGCTCATAACTGATGATGGAGATGCGATAGAAGGTGCAGCACTGGAGCAGATTGAAGTGCTGGGCCGGGTGACGTTCTTCATCAACCGTGCAATAGACGATGGGCTACCGATATGAATACGCAGCTCACGAAATCGGCTCGATTAGTTCCGGCCCCTGATTCTTCACATTCCCCACAGCGCGAGTAACGGCGTGCCAGATAAACTTGTCGGCGGGTACTGCACCGTCGGCAATTATCTCTTCTGCTTCTTTCCCGCCTATATCCTGGCGCATCCACTCCCGGGCCGCTTCTGGTGACAAAACAAGGGGCCGGCGGTCGTGAATGTCGACCAGACCTTTATCCGCTGCCGATGTAACAATGAGAAAACCTTCTGCATTATCGCCCCGCTCAAACGGCGTGCTGCCAATCGCTGCCATAAAAATCGGCTGGCCGTCGGTGCGGTGAATGAAATAGGGCTGTTTCTTTTCGCCTTCCTTCTTCCATTCGAACCACCCATCCGCAAAACATATAGCCCGGCCATGCTGCCAAAGCGGTTTAAACATTCTGCTGGTGGCAGCCGTCTCGACACGCGCGTTAATCAGTGGCGGTTTATCCCACCACCCCGGTGCGTAACCCCAGAACACCGGATCGAGGTGTAATTGCTCGTCGCGTTCGCTCAGTAGCAGGACCTTGGTACCGGGTGCGACGTTGAATCGGCCAATAGGTTCCGGGTCATACGCGATGTCACGATCGGCTTCATCGGCCAGACATGCCAGATATTCTTCACGGGTTTGGGCTTGTGCAAAGCGTCCACACATAGAAACTTCCAGTTGGATGTCAGACTGAAAGTATAGGGCACTGAGAAAAAGTAGCGTGCTGGTAAGTCTTACAAACGGATCGGTGGCAATTAGCTTGTTGTGCCTGATTTTTTGACGGTATTTTTCCCCGATTTTTCCCCAGTGATTCCCCGTACAGAAAATAGACATAAAAAACCAGCCGTAAGAGGCTGGTTTTAGATGTGTTTTTGGTCGGCACGAGAGGATTTGAACCTCCGACCCCCGACACCCCATGATGGTGTGTTAGACAAAATTTAAGAGTACTTAGCCAGTACCGAGATAGACTCGGAGTGGCCAGGGAGGGCACCAGCAGCGACACTTACTATTCCAGCCCAAAGAGTTTCACAGATGCATGAAGCGAACATTAGGATACTGCGGAATACTTTATTCATAGGCTTTTCCTTATTTACATGATTCATCAAGACGACACTTACGAGACGTAGGAGCGATATGACTGACATTATGATAAGAGCCGGAATAAAAGGCGTGCTCATGAGAATCGAACTCATGTTACTGGCTAAATACTCTTAAGTGAAAGTTAACTATTTTCTGCAATTAAATCAACATTTTTGGGACAAGGGTTTCGCCATTGTGACTTTTCGATGACCGTAAGTAGTTGATTCATTTGATCTAAAAATATTAATTAATGGCGAAAAATTAACGTATGTATTTGATTATCATAGATATCACGCGTGATTTAAAATCCCTCGGCGTTCGCGCTGTGTGGGTTCAAGTCCCACTCCGGCTACCATGGGAAAAAGCAGAATAATCAAAGCAATAAGCAGTGTCGTGAAACCACCGAAAGGTGGTTTTTTTGTGCCTGCAATCCCCCCTTCCTGACAACAAATCTTATTTTCCAGCCCGGCACAGGGACAACTTTAACATGGCTCTCCGGCGACAAGCTCTCAAACGTCCAGGATGTGAACTGGTTTTTAAGTGAAAAATAAGCGGAACGGTAGTGAACCGACCAGCGCATAAAAGCTTCTCAGAAAGCTGTGTAGGGAGGTACGCAGAGGGTATGAAAACGGGAATGCCTCGGGCAAAGCGAACGGAAACTGGTACAACAGGTGGACGAACTGAGGCAGTGCCGCCGTACAGCATTGTCACTTACTGCCCAATCATCTGACTGTAAGCGCCGGGTATAAAAGCATGTGGCGATAATGCACTATGTGGCCGTGTGCACTTTGTATAAGAAATTTCACCTCTTAGCTGCTGCAAACGCATATATGTAAACGACTATTGAATGTCGTCTAAACGCATGTAGTATTGATGATCATCATTTGTAACATGGAGGTGGAATGTATAATCATAATCGTGATAAAAGTCATTTTGAGCATAAAATCCGTGAAATTGAGCTGCTCACAGAGCAAATCGCCGCAAAGCATATACTTTATGGCACTTCAAATCTGTTTTTTGAAATCCAACAGCTTGTGGGGAATTTGAAAAGAGAGATTGAATCCCATTGTCTTACCTATTCTGGGGGGACACATATCCTTGATGAACAGATACGGCACCTCCATGAACAGGATGAGCTGCTTACTTTTAACCGAGCGAAGATATACATAGTTGTCGAAAAAAATCGGACGACAACGACAACCATCGCGCTCAAACAGATTGGCTTCGTCGCCGGTGGCGCACAAGTTTATGGGGGCGCTAGTTTATGTGTTGGTTCGCTGGGTCTGGCATGTGCTGCGTACGGCGCCCCTATGATCGCTCATGGTTTAAATAATATGTACGAAAATGGCTATTATCTCCTTTTCCGTGAAGAACAATCAGGAACCCTGAGAGATGCATATAGATTTGCTGCTACGAAGTTAGGTTATGGTAATAACCAGGCAGACTTAGTCTATGGCGTCGTTGATCTCTCTTTATCAGCATATGGTGCGGGCAGAAAAGTTTTGGGCCCCAGAGAAAAGTCCTGGAGTTTATTCCACAATATCCAATCCGATTATATCAGAGGTTGGCAAGAAGCGTCTAAAACCGCAATGGCGCTGGATTTGACCAGTGGAAGTATTACGGGTTGGCAGATGTACCAGATAGCTAAAGAGAATTGATTATGTCACAAGAATTAGAATTTTCGCTTCATCCACCTGTTTGGCCTGCTATCGTGTATTTTGTTGTATCTGTGGCAATTTTTTTCCTGCTTTATCTCGGTAAACTAAAAGTTAACAGGCTGCGTAAATACCCGCTATTTATCGCATATATGGTGTTTGTAATCGCTGTTGCAGCCGTTCAGATAAACATCTTTGCTAATGGCTACGAGTTTGTCCGCAGCTTTTTGCATATCGATTTTGACCCCTATCGATATGACTCGGTATATTGGGGATCATTGTGTTTCTCCATAATTTACTTGCTGGCGTTGCCCCGGAACAAGTTTTAGCATAATGAAATTTTCATTTAAGGGACGCTATGTCTTTACCGCCATTGTATGCACTGCGTGCGTTTGAAGTTGCTGCGCGGTTGAACTCCTTCAGTAAAGCCGCTGAAACGCTCAATATTACGCCGGGCGCGGTCAGCAGACATGTTCGTACCCTTGAACTGTGGTTCGACTGCGAGCTTTTCAAAAGGCAAGGTCCTCGCGTGGAGGTCACTGAAGCCGGGCGAGTGCTTGCCGGGCAGCTGAACGAAAGCTTCACGAGCATTGAATGGGCCTGCCGGGTATTTCGCAGTGAAAACCACCTGCTGCGGTTAAAAGCGCCCAGCACCCTGACCATGAGATGGCTTCTCGACGTGCTGCGATCTTTTCGCAACAACCATGCAAAACCACAGGTTGAGATTGCCAGCGTCTGGATGGACATTGACACCGTTGATTTCAATCTTGAGCCCTACGATTGCGCCATTCTTCTCGGCAATGGGCGTTTTGGTGACACAACGGAAAGCCAACTGCTATTTCATGAATGGCTTATCCCGGTTTGTACTCCATCGCTTATCGAACCGGCCCGGCAGCGGCTTCCGCAATGCGATCTGATCCATCCTTCACCGGACAGACGTGACTGGCGGCGCTGGCTGCGAAGAACAGGATTGTTCCCGGGGCTCGATATGAGCAGCGGTATGGTGTTCGATACCCTTGAACAGGGAAGTATTGCCGCGATGAACGGGCACGGCATCGCTATCGCCGACCTGCATCTCACGCTTGATGCCCTGAAAAGTGGCCTGCTGGGCCTGCCTTTCAGGGAAGCTATCGCGACGGGGGATGGCTACTACCTCGTCTGGCCAAAAAATTCACTCAAAAGAGAGAGCATTCAGCATCTTCTGGCCTGGCTGCAAAACCATACCCCGGTCGTTCCGGCGCTGGATATCGATTATCTAGCATACGATGACAGTCGGATTTATTAATACCGTTATGAATAAGATATATTTGCCATCTTTTTATAACGTTCTGGCAAAGCGCTGTTCAGGTTGAGCACCTTATCCAGAATATAAAATGCTGGCGTGTTTTTCTGCTGTTCAGCGTCAATAATTGCCGCGCGTAATAGCGTGGCGGCAGACGAAATCTTGTTAAAATAGTCCTCAGACTCCGGCGTCTGTAATTCACCAGAAGTGGCGTAACGCACGTCCGGCCAGCCAGAGAAGTTGAGCAGCGGGAGAGGGTTGCCTGCTTCGGGCTGACAGGATGAAAGCAACGCAGCTGCTTTTTGGGGATCGCGATAGGCAACTGAAAGCATATACGCGCGCTGCGAAAACGGTAACAGGGCGTCAGAATGATTTTTGGTGGAGATAAGCATGGTCATAAAATTCGCTAAATCGCCACCTGATGGGGTTTCAGATGGCGATATAATTTTCATTAACTGAAATAAAGCATCAAGTGTCATGTTTGCCCCGGTTCCTCACATTATGACTATTCAGTTTGCGCCTGAATGTTTTAATTGGCCCACCGTCCGGGTAGGTCGAGAGGATAATATTGGAAGGCGTACGTTTTTGAAAAACGATTAATAATCGCAATCACTGTGAGTTTTTCTCACTATAGCCTTTTCGTTTCACACGCCACCCAGATACGCCTTTCTCACCTCCGGATCCTTCAGCAACGCCTCGCCGCTGCCGCTTAACCGAATCTGCCCGTTAACCATCACATAGCCGCGGTCGGACAACTTCAGCGCGTGGTGCGCATTCTGCTCGACCAGAAAAATCGTCATTCCGTTACGGGCCAGTTCGCGCAGCGTCTGGAAAATCTGTTTAACCACGATTGGCGCGAGGCCGAGGCTGGGTTCATCCAGCAGCAGAAGTTTAGGACGGCTCATCAGCGCGCGGGCGATAGCCAGCATCTGCTGTTCACCGCCGGAGAGCGTCATCGCCCGCTGGTTACGTCGCTCCTTGAGGCGGGGGAAGAGGTCGAACATGCTTTGCATATCTTCCGCTGCATGCTGATTGCCGACGGGGATTGTCCCCATCAGCAGGTTCTCTTCTACAGACATATCCGGGAAAATGCGTCGTCCCTCAGGTGCCTGCGCGATGCCACCGGTGGCAACATAGTGGGTGGATTTGTGGCTGATATCCTCGCCGCAGAAGAGGATCTGCCCGTTGCGGATCCGGGGCTGACCAAAGACAGACATCAGTAATGTTGACTTCCCCGCGCCGTTAGCGCCAATCAGGGCCACGGTTTCCCCTTTGTTAACCTCAAGCGAAACCTGCTTCAACGCCTGGATCACCCCGTAGAAAACATCCACATCCTGAAACTGAAGCATCGGTTCGCTCACAGATTTACCTCGCTTTCGTCGGTGCCCAGATACGCGGCAATCACTTTTTCATTGTGCTGGATCTCAGCCGGTTTACCTCTGGCAATCACATCGCCATGATCGAGCACAATGATGTCATCTGAAATGCCCATCACCATCCCCATATCATGCTCGATCAGCAAAACCGTGATGTCATGGTGGTCGCGCAGGAACCGGATGATCTCACTCAGCTTGTGCGTCTCCACCGGGTTCAGGCCGGCAGCGGGTTCATCGAGACAAATCATCTCCGGGCCGGTACACATGGCGCGGGCGATTTCGAGGCGTCGTTGCTGGCCATAGGACATTTCCCCGGCCAGACGGTTCGCGCAATCCACCAGATCCACCACCTCCAGCCAGTAAAACGCCCGGTCCAGCGCATCGTTCTCTGAGCGACGATACGCAGGGGTGTTCAGCACCCCCGCCAGCAGATTGCGGTTGACGCGCATGTGCTGTGCCACCAGCAGGTTTTCCACAACGGACATCTCGCGGAACAGGCGGATGTTCTGAAACGTGCGCGCAAGACCCGCGCGGTTCACCAGATGCGTGCCGCCAAACATCTTATAGAACAGGCGTTGACCAAGCTGCGCCGGGTTGAGCCAGTCGCCCGGCTGGAATTTCTGGCCGAGCACCTGAATGACATTGGTGGTTTTATTTCGTGCATTGAACAGAATGTTGCCGCCGGAGGCCCGGTAGAAACCGGTCAGGCAGTTAAAGACGGTCGTTTTTCCCGCGCCGTTAGGCCCAATGAGTGCGGTAATGGAGCCGCGCTGCACCTCAAGATTGACGTCGTTTAAGGCCTTGATCCCGCCGAAGTGCATCATCAGATGTTCTACACGTAAAATCGTTGCGTTCATGGCGCCACTCCTTTACGCACGGCAAATCCGCTGCGGTTGATGCGGATCAGACCGCGAGGACGCCAGATCATCATCACCACCATCAGCATGCCAAACAGCAGCACGCGATATTCCGCAAAGCTGCGCAGCAGTTCCGGCGTGACGGTCAGCACAAAGGCGGCCAGTACGACGCCGACGGTGGAGCCCATCCCGCCCAGGACCACAATGGCGAGGATCAGGGCCGATTCAAAAAAGGTGAAAGAGGTCGGGTTAACAAACCCCTGGTAGGTGGCAAAAAACACCCCGGCGATACCTGCCGTCGATGCGCCCAGGGTGAAGGCCGAGAGTTTGACCAGAACGTGATTCAGCCCCATGGAACGGCAGGCAATCTCATCCTCACGGAGCGCTTCCCACGCCCGTCCAATGGGCATTCGGGTCAGCCGGTGTTTAATGTACAGCACCAGCATGACTACCAGGAACAGCACCGCATAGATGAAGATAAACTTCAAGTTGGGGTTATAGGTCAGGCCGAAGAACTCGTGGAAGGGGACGCCGCCTTCTTTGGCGCGTCGGCCAAACTCCAGACCAAAAAAGGTCGGGGCAGGGGCTGAAACGCCGTTAGGCCCGCCGGTGAAGGTGAGCCAGTTGTTCAGCACCAGGCGGATGATCTCGCCAAACCCGAGCGTGACGATGGCGAGATAATCCCCGTGCATGCGCAGCACCGGAAAGCCGAGCAGAGCGCCCGCGCCCGCGGCCATCAGCGCCGCCAGCGGCAGCATGCTCCAGAACCCAAGTCCAAGATACTGATACCCGAGCGCCAGCCCGTAAGCGCCAATGGCATAGAAGGCGACATAACCCAGATCCAGCAGCCCTGCCAGGCCAACAACAATGTTCAGCCCAAGACCGAGCAGGACGTAGATCAGTCCGAGAATGGCAACCGTCAGAACGTATTTAGTGGCCACAAACGGGAAGCAGATCGCCAGCGTGACAATCAGCGGAATGATCCAGCGCATGCGGCTTTTATACGCCGGCGGCCGGACATACACCCCCGCATTGTCGGATTCAAACCGCGCCTGTAAACGTCTTCCGGCCGCCGTAGCTGAAAAGGCGCTCAGCAAAAAGCGTCCCACCATCACCGTGCCAACAATCCACGCCAGCCGCTGGCCGTCAAAGGTAAAGCTGTAACCATCCAGTATCACGCCCGCAATCGGGCCGAAAATAATCAGGGCGATCATTCCGGAAAAAATCGAGTCCAGAATGCAGCGCTTCAGGGAAAAACCGTCAGAGGTCATCGCGTTATTCCTTACACTTTAGCCACGACAGGGCGGCCCAGCAGCCCCTGAGGACGGAAGATCAGAATTAAGACCAGCAATCCAAACGAGAACACGTCTTTATAATCCGAGTTCACCATCCCGGAGAATTGCGCTTCTGCGACGCCCAGAATCAGCCCGCCAAGCATCGCACCGGGCAGAGAGCCGATGCCACCCAGCACCGCCGCAGTAAAGGCCTTGATGCCGATAACGAACCCGACGTAAAAATCAAAGGTGCCGTAATTCATGGTGATCAGCACGCCCGCCAGCCCGGCCATGGCTGCGCCGATAACAAACACCAGCGAAATAATTCTGTCGGTGTTGATACCCAGAATGGAGGCCATCTTACGATCCTGCTGTACCGCACGGCACATGCGTCCTAAGCGGGTACGGTTGATAATCCAGGTCAGCACCAGCATGCCCGCGAACGAGGCGATGAGAATAAAGACTTTGGTATAGGTTATCTGGACAAACCCTTCGCCGAGGTGAAAACGCAGCACGCCATCAAGCATGGTGGGCACGCCCTGCTGGCGCGGGCCCTGGCTGAGCTGGACGTAGTTTTGCAGTATCAACGACATCCCGATGGCCGAAATCAGCGGCGCCAGACGCGTCGAGTTGCGTAGCGGCTTATAGGCGATGCGCTCAATCGTCCAGCCGTAAACCCCGGTGACCACGATGGTGAAAACCAGCGTCCCCAGGATCAGCAGCGGAAAGGAGTGGAGTCCAAAAAACGCCAGCAGAGCCAGGCCAATGGCCGAGAGATAGGCGGAGATCATATACACTTCGCCGTGGGCGAAATTGATCATACCGATGATGCCGTACACCATGGTGTAGCCGATGGCGATAAGACCGTAGACCGAACCCAGCGTTAAGCCATTAATTAATTGTTGCAGGAAGAATGTACTCATGGTCGCGCACCTGAATAAAGGGTTACGCCGACAGTCAGACCTGCCGGCGCTGAGCAGATTCCGTCCCGTTATGGCACTTCTTTATATTTGCCTTTGTCATCCCACTGATAGACCACGTAGTCAGAGACTTTGAGGTCACCTTTGCTGTCCCAGGCTTTTTTACCCATCACCGTGTCGACAGGGTTGGCCTTCAGCCACACGCTGGCTTTTGCGGAATCCGTCCCTTTCGTGGCCTTGAATGCCGCCGCGATAGCCTGCACAGACGCGTAGGCGTAGAGGGTGTATCCTTCAGGTTCAAATTTACCGGTGCGGAATTTCTCGATGACGGCTTTTCCGTCCGGGATCAGGCGCGGATCTTTACCGAAGGTCATGTAAATACCGTTGGTGTATTGCGCCCCACCGGCGGCGGTGACCATCTCTTCATTGACGATACAGTCTCCCGAGAAGAACTTCGCCTGCACGCCCTGTTCACGCATCTGGCGAACCAGCGGACCCGCTTCCGGGTGACAGCCCCCGAAGAACACCACGTCCGGTTTTTGTGCGCCAATTTTGGTCACCAGCGCGTTAAAGTCCTTCTCCCCGCGGGATAACCCTTCGTACATCACCTCCTTCACGCCGCGTTTCGCCAGCGCCGCCTTAGTGGCGTCCGCCAGCCCCTGGCCGTAGGTGTCTTTATCGTGGATGATGACCACCCGTTTGGCTTTCAGCTTATCAAGAATGAAATCGCTGGCGACCTGGCCCTGCTGGTCGTCACGTCCGCACATGCGAAATATATCGCTCATGCCACGTTCGGTAATAAGCGGGTTCGTTGAGCCGGGGGTGATGGAGAGGATCCCGGCATCGCTGTAGACCTCGGAGGCGGGCATGGTCGACGAGGAGCAGAAGTGGCCGACGACCGCTTTCACCTTATCCTGATCGACTAAGCGGTTGGCAACGGCGACGGCCTGTTTGGGCTCGCAGGCGTCGTCGCCCTGAACCAGTTTGATTTTCTCACCGTTGATCCCACCGGCGGCGTTAATGTCTTCCGCCGCCTGCGTAGCGCCATGCCAGTATTGATCGCCGTAGGTTGCGTTCGGGCCTGTGAACGGCCCGGCCACGCCGATGACGATATCAGCCTGCGCGGAAAAGGCCGTCACCAGACAACCGGCCAGCACCAGGGAGAGGGGAGTTTTGGTAAATTTCAGCGACATTATTATGTTCCTTAGCAAAGAGGTTTTTGCACCAGGTATAAACCCGAACGCCTGATGGCATCGTAAATCCAAAAACAAGAGCGAGAACAAAATGCACTTTAGAAGCAATCTCATGCTTAATACGGCGAGGATCCCACGCACCGCGAAGCGCGCAGAACATTAAGCAAAAAGGTTGCCAGAATGGTTAATCCCTTGACCGGGTCACAACACGTTGAGTATAGAGCGCCGTTTTATGCGCCTTTGCGGGATGAGATGAATTTACAGCGGAGATCACATCTCCTTAACAACAAAGCCCATAAGTTGTGCAACGGTCACGATTTGCACGTTTTTGCAGCAATAAAGACCTAAACTTCAGATAGGCACGCGCGGCGATATATGTCAGGATCGTTTTTTTTATCAGGAGTATCAGCAATGGCTGAAGGCCCATTAAATGAAAGCGAGATGGCGTGGCTGGAAGAGACATTAATCTCTTACGGTCACGACGATGCATCCGTGATTGACGTGTCCGAACTGGACGGCATGCTTACCGCAGTACTTTCCGGTCCCGTTGTGGTGGAGCCCGACACCTGGCTGGTGGCGGTCTGGGGTGGTGAGAAATATATTCCGCGCTGGAAAAACGATCGTGAGATGAACCGTTTTATCGATCTCTGCTTTAAGCACATGAACGATATTGCCGAGCGTTTGAGCGAATACCCGGATCAGTTTGAACCGCTGTTTGGCTATAACGACGTTGACGGTCAGAGCTATACCGTGGTGGAAGAGTGGTGCTATGGCTACATGCGCGGCGTGGCGCTGACGGACTGGTCATCCCTGCCGGAAGCGCTGGAAGCGGACCTGGCGGTGATTGCCCTGCACGGGACGGAAGAGAACAGCGAGAAGCTGGATGCGCTGACCGAAGAGGAGTACATGGCCAGCATCGAAAGCATTCAGCCTGCGGCGCTGCGTTTGTATAACTACTGGGTGGCTAACCCGCAGCAGCCGGAAGCGAAAAAGCCGATCGTGAACGGGTCGAAGGTGGGGCGTAACGATCCGTGCCCGTGCGGGAGTGGGAAGAAGTTTAAAAGCTGCTGCCTGCATTAAATCATTAATTACTGTGGCCTGAATGGGGCACGGGTGTTGAGTCCCCGCTAAAATCGGCGAACCGGAGACCAGATGACAAGGGCTGGACGCCATGGATGGCGGCCAGAGGCGAATCGAGACAGGATGTCGAGTTGAGCCGACCGCAGGCAGATGGTCGGGAGGTGAGCGCAGTGCGAAGCACCGATTTTCCGCGGGGCCGCGGGGATTGATAAGGGGGCCGCGGCGGCCCCCTTATCCCGTTCACATGCTGTGAAAAAATTATATTCTGTTGATCTTAAGGTGAACGGAACAGTACCTCAGGACCTGTATAAATAAGTTATCCCACTTCCGGCAGCATTCCCGCTGCAATCAGCACCTGCACCAGAATAATCACCACCCCACAACCAAACACCACGCACAGCATTGGCGTACCGCCCGCTACGTGATACCCCTGCTGCGGATGTTGCTGGCGGCTCTTCCACGCCAGCAGGGAAGGCAGCAGCAGGGCCAGTACCGATAACGCCACGCCAGCATACCCCAGCGCCATCACAAACCCGCGCGGGTAAAAGAGCGCGAAGGCCAGCGGAGGCAGGAAGGTCATCGCCCCCGTCTGTAAGCGACCGGCAACGGTATTGCGACGCTGGAACAGATCCGCCATATAGTCAAACAGGCCAAGCGCTACGCCGAGGAAGGACGTTGCCAGCGCCAGGTCTGCAAACAGATGTACCGCCAGCTCCACGTGTGAAGAGGCCACCACGTTACGCAGGGCAACCAGGAATCCATTCAGACCAGAATGCTCTGCCATCAGGCCGATAAAGGTATTGGAATCAATACTGCCCAGCGTCACCAGCTGCCAGAACAGGTAAGCAATCAACGGAATGGCGCTGCCGATAACAAAGACGCGGCGCAGCTTGCGAATATCACCGTTCATATAGCTCACAATGCTCGGCACGCTGCCGTGAAAACCGAAGGAGGTGAAAATAACCGGGATGGCCGAAAGCGCCAGACCTTTCTCCAGCGGGAGGGAGAGCAGGTTAACCTTGTGCACATGCGGTGCCAGCAGCACCAGCATCACAATCAGGAAGAGAATTTTGGCGCTGAACAAAAAACGGTTAAACAGATCGACCAGCGATGTGCCCGCGCAAACTACGCCGCCACCGATCAGCGTAAAGACAATGGCGCCTGTTTCCGGTGAAAGCGACGCACCGAAGCCGTCATTGATACTTGACGCAATCAGCTCCCCGGCGCCGCTGATGTAAGCGGCAGTCAGGGCGTACATCAGGAACATCATGCTGAAACCGGTGATCCACTGCCCGTAGCGTCCAAGATAGCGTGCAGCCAGGGAGCCTAAGCCAGTATCGGCAGGGACATGCTGATAAACCTCCAGCAATAATAGCGCGGTGTAACACATCAGGGCCCACAGACCGCCCAGCAGCACTACGGTAACCCCAAACCCGACGCCGGCGGCAGCCAACGGCATGGCCAACATTCCTGCGCCAATTGTCGTTCCGGCGACGATAAAAATACTTCCCAGAGTTCTATTCTTCACGCTTTCCTCTACAACGCTTCCATACCGCGACTCATTCTGCGGCGCAGAGTAAGGGAAAAGCACCATCTCGTCAAATCACCGTTACAAAGGGTGTAATAATTAATTTACAAAAAGAAAAGGGTAACCTGAGCCAGCGCAAAGCGTGCCGTAGAGGGAATGTTTAGTCTGCTTTTTATTTGCGAGAGGTAACCATGTCAATTCACGGACACGACGTGCTGAATATGATGATTGGGTCAGGTGAGCGCTATACGGAGGAGAGTCTGGTTGAGGCAATACATGCCCGCTTTGGCGAAGCGGCGCGTTTCCATACCTGTTCAGCTTCGGAGATGACGGCCGCGGAGCTGGTGGCGATTCTGGCGGCGCGCGGAAAATTCATTCCGGCAGCAGACGGGTTTTCCACTCACGAAAGTAAAATTTGCCGCCATTAAATAATGCGGTGCTGAAAACTCAGCACCGCTTTTCTGTTAATTCTGGGTATCGAGCGTCGACAGCTCTTTATCAATGAAGTACAGACCTTCCCCGGATTTACCTGCCAGAGATAATTTATCCAGCACGGATTTAAACAGCTTCTCTTCTTCGTGCTGTTCAGCCACATACCACTGAAGGAAATTAAAGGTTGGATAATCCTGGCTGGTCATGGCGGCATGAGCCAGTTCATTAATTTTCTGGGTGATCAGCTGTTCATGCTCATAGGTGGCGCGGAACAGTTCATCAAGAGAGCCGTATTCGGCAAAAGGCGATGCCACGTTATCAATGCGCGGCAGGCTGCCGGTGTCCGTCAGGTAATCAAACAGACGCTGCATGTGCGTCATCTCTTCCTGGGCATGGCGACGCAGGAAGGCGGCCGCCCCTTCAAAGCTGTGATAGCTGCACCAGGCGCTCATCTGCTGATAAAGCAGGGAAGAAAAAAGCTCAAGATTCATTTGCGCATTGAGCTTGTCGATCATTTCAGTTTTTAACATGGTGCAGCTCCGGTTTATTAATTCTGGTTCACGATGAGCGACACTATAATTTGTTATTTAATTATTTGCAAAAAGTAAAATAAATATTTCTTTATTAAAAATACGAATGGGAATAAAACGCATTGCCGCCATTTATATTTATTAATGAGAATTGTTTTAGTTCTTATTAAATAAACTGCCAGCGTGACTGGCAGTAGCGGTTAATACCACGGATTCTGGCTGGAAGAGGTAACAGCATATCCCTGACATTTATACTGAATGGTCACACTTTCGTTCAGACAGAGTGAACCGCTGATCAGGGTGCAGGTTTTAATTGGCTGCCCGTAGGCTGACGCAGTGGCGTAGCCCATATGTTGACAGGCTTTGGTTGCCGTACCGTTATTAACATACTCATCAGACCAGGCGTTTTGCAGCATGGCCTGGCCATAGTCGAGGCGCACAATTCCGTTTGGGGCATCCGTACTGCTGACTTCTGCCTGACGGTTGATACTGCACCCGGCGAGCAACAGGATCGTTCCGGCTATGATTACACGTTTCATGGTTCACTCTGCGTGACGGGAAATACGCCATTGTAACCAACGCGATGGTACGCAATGGCTGGAATAGCCGGAGGATCTGCCCTCTCACTGTGCAACGAGCCGGGCCACCGCGCGAAATTGTGAGCGCATCTTTGTTTTTTAAAACAAGTTTTCACTTAATTTGAAAGTGCGTTTGTTTGATAGTAAGGTTAAGTTGAAAAGGTATCCACAGCGGGATCGCCCGCCATGCATTCAGGAGAGACAAGATGAAAATTGCACTGATGATGGAAAACAGCCAGGCCGCTAAGAATCCCATCATCCTTAATGAGCTGAAAGCCGTTGCTGATGAGAAAGGTTTTCCGGTCTATAACGTCGGTATGAGTGATGAGAACGATCATCATCTCACCTATATTCACCTGGGCATCATGGCGAGCATTCTGCTTAACGCTAAAGCCGTTGATTTTGTTGTTACCGGCTGCGGTACCGGGCAGGGCGCGCTGATGTCCCTGAACATCCATCCGGGTGTGATTTGCGGTTACTGCATCGATCCTGCGGATGCTTTCCTGTTTGCGCAAATCAACAACGGTAACGCGCTTTCTCTGCCGTTTGCGAAGGGCTTCGGCTGGGGGGCAGAACTGAACGTACGCTTTATCTTTGAGAAAGCGTTTACCGGACGCAATGGCGAAGGCTATCCACCAGAGCGTAAAGAGCCGCAGGTGCGTAACGCCGGGATCCTGAACCAGGTGAAAGCGGCGGTGGTGAAAGAAAACTATCTGGATACCCTGCGAGCAATCGATCCTGAGCTGGTTAAAACCGCCGTATCAGGCCAGCGCTTCCAGCAGTGCTTCTTCGAGAACTGCCAGGACAAAGAGATTGAAGCCTTCGTGCGCGGTATTGTTGGCTGATTTACTTTGCCGGGCGGTGCGTTGCCTGCCCGGCAGATAGCGTTACTTTTTCGATGAGACCGCGCTGCCCGCATCTTTAGTCAGACGCAGCGTGTCAACCATTCCCACCAGGCAGATCAGCGCGATTGCCACAAATGCCAGCCGGAAGCTCATTCCCGGCATACCGGCAATCCCCATCGCCTCACTGACTTTTTCCCCGATACGAATACCAATCGCCCCGAGCGTGATCCCAAGCCCCACGGCAAGCTGCGTTGCGGTTGAAAACAGAGTATTGGCATAGCTCATCTGGGCCGATGGCACATCCGCAAAAGCCAGCGTACTGATGGCTGTAAACTGAATCGAACGGAAAACGCCGCCCAGATAAAGGATCAGCATGATGAGCCACGCGGGCGTCTGCGGCGTAAGAAACGCGCAGGCCAGCAACGCCAGGACATTCAACGCACCGTTAATCAGCAACAGCCGCTTAAACCCCAGGCTGCGGATAAGCGGCGTCGTCGCCGGTTTAATGGTGAGATTGCCAACGAAAACCGCCAGCACCAGCAGGCCAGAATGGAACGCGTCCATGCCAAAGCCGACCTGGAACATCAGCGGTAACAGGAACGGAACCGCGCTGATGGAGGCGCGAAACAGCGATCCGCCGTACAGGGTGACGCGAAACGTCGGCACCTGCATCGCATCGAGCCTGATCATCGGCCAGGTTGCCCGCTTAAAGTGACGCAGCGCCAGGCTTAAGGCGACGACACCGACGATAAACAGCGTGGCGGTTAATCCTGTTCGCAGAGGCTCTGCGCCCATCAACTCCATCGCATAAACCAGGCTCACCATGGCAAGGGTGGTGACAACAAAACCCGGTAAATCAAACGGTCGGCGCGTATCTTCATGCAGGTCTGGAATGATGCGCAGTGCCAGCAAAATGGCGATTATCCCCAGCGGCACGTTAATAAAGAAGATCCAGCGCCAGTCGGCATAGCTGGTAATGAACCCACCCAGCGGCGGGCCGATGATCGGCGCGACCAGCGCAGGCCACGTCAGGGTGGCGATTGCCGTGATGAGCTGATGTTTTGGCGTGGTGCGTAGCACGGCCAGGCGACCCACGGGCACCATCAGCGCGCCACCCATGCCCTGGAGGACGCGCATCGCAACGAACTGATCGAGCGTGGTGGACAGGCCGCAAAATACCGAGGCCAGCGTGAAGATCGCCAGCGCGAGGGCAAACACTTTTCGCGCGCCGAAGCGGTCGGCGATCCAGCCGCTGGCGGGGATCAGTACGGCCAGGGTGATCAGATAGGCGCTGATGCCAATATTCAGATCCACCGCCTGGTCGCCGAAGCTTTTTGCCATATCCGGCAACGCGGTGGCGATCACCGTCCCATCCAGAAACTCCATAAAGAAAGCACCGGCCACCAGCAGCGCCGCAGGCGATAATCCACGGCTCTCTTTGCCGGATACGTTTTCACTCATTCTCTTCCTGCCCGCTCAAAAAATTTTATAAACATTTACTGGAATTTATAAGCCTGTAAGGTGCGGATTTATCATGGCTTTTTTTAACAAACCAGCAGCACTGGGGGTTTAATAACCGTGATGCAGGTCACAAAATGGTTGATTTTTGTGATGGTGGTCATATTATAAGCGTATTGACAATAACACCTGCATAACACGTTACTGGAGCAACATAATGAAACTGCGCAAAATCCTGAAAAGCATGTGGGCAAACTACTGCACAACGTTTAAAGACGTCCCACCGGGTGCGATGTTCTGATAAAAAAACCTGCTTCGGCAGGTTTTTTTATGTCTGCGGACGACGAGAGGGAGATGGAAGGGCGTCTGTTTTGCTACTATGGCGGCCTTTGAATAAGGAGAACCCCATGTCACAAAACCTGAGCGCCGATCAGGAACTGGTATCTGACGTCGTCGCCTGCCAGCTGGTTATCAAACAAATCCTTGATGTGATTGACGTTATCGCGCCGGTTGAGGTACGCGAAAAGATGTCGACCCAACTGAAAAACATCGATTTCACCAACCATCCTGCTGCGGCGGACCCGGTTACGCTCCGCGCGATCCAGAAAGCGATTGCGCTGATTGAACTCCGCTTCACACCGCAGGGTGAGTCTCACTAAAATAAACCGATGTTTTAAAATTAGAAACTCTTTTCTGCTTTTACGTCGAAGGGCGACAGAGCCTGTCGCCCGCAGAAGGATCAGAAGAACGTCTGCACCAGCAGATAGCTCACCACGCAGGCACAGCTGACGCCAATCAGCCCCGGCAGAATAAAGCTGTGGTTGATGATGAATTTACCGATGCGGGTGGTGCCGGAGCGATCGAACCCGATACAGGCCAGATCGCTCGGATAGGTGGGCAGCACAAAGTAGCCGTAGGATGCCGGGAAGAAGGCCACCAGCATTTTCGGATCGATGCCCAGCATCAACCCCATCGGGGCGACCGCGGTCAAGGCCGCAGCCTGGCTGTTGACCAGTTTTGATACCAGGAACAGCACGATGGCATACGTCCAGGGATGACTTTTCACCACCCCCTCCAGCGCCATTTTCAGCTCGTCGAGATGCGCCTGAAAAAAGGTATCGCTCATCCACGCCACGCCAAACACCGAGAAAATCGCGACCATCCCCGCCTTAAATACCGCCCCGTTTGAAATGGCCGACGCATTCACCTTGCAGGTCATCAGCATGATGGCCCCGGCGATCAGCATCATCATTTGAATGACAAGGTTCATCGACAGGGCTGTCATTTTCCCTTTGATCTCAAACGCCGGACGCAGCTCGGGCAGCGCACCCAGCAGGACCACTACGGCAATCCCGGCGAAGAAGATCCACGTGGACCAGTAGGCCTGTTTCGGGAAACGTTGATCCATCAACGTCTCCGTTCCTCCATAGATAAACTCCCGCTGTTTCGGATCTTTTAGCTTTTCCTGAAATTCGGGATCGTCTGCGAGGTTTTTCCCGCGACGCAAGCTCCACAGTGCCGCAATGGCGACGCCAGACAGTGAGGCCGGTACGGAGACCGCAAGAATTTCGAGGATCCCCCACGCGTGGCCGATACCGTGCTGCGCACCCAGAATCGAGACCAGCGAAACGACGGCCACGGAAACGGGGGAGGCGGTGATCGCCATCTGAGATGCCACCGAGGCCACCGCCATCGGCCGTTCCGGGCGTATGCCTTTTTTCAGGGCGATATCCGCGATAATGGGAAACATGGTGTAGACGACGTGCCCGGTCCCGCACAGGAAGGTCAACATCCAGGTGGTAAACGGTGCGAGAAGGGTGATGTGCTGGGGATGTTTACGCAGCAGGCGCTCTGCAAACTGCATCATTACATTCAGGCCACCGGCGGTCTGTAGCGTGGCCGCACAGCCGATGACGGCGAGGATCGTGAGCATCACGTCAACCGGCGGTTTACCGGGTTGCAGACCAAAGACAAAACTCAAAACAAACAGGCCGATGCCGCTTATCAGCCCCAGGCCCATCCCGCCGAAGCGGGTGCCTATCAGCAGGCAGAGGATAATGACAATAAACTCAATGGTGATCATGATGCTCCCTCGTTAATGAATGTAATTAAACAAATCATTACACGATGTATGGTTATTCATTGGGAGCAAGATCTGATTTGTTAAATGTCAGCAAAAGCAGGGAGTTGGTACCCACTCCCTGACGGGCTGAGGGATCCCCAGTAATTTGAAAGCAAAAGCGATAACGTTGCCTTCAGAATAACTGAAGGCTTTCAGCGATGCCTCGGTCCGGCTGTAAATCGCTGAGGCGTTTCCTGTAGGCCGGGGCGAGGCGCAGGGATGCGCCGAGAGGGCGGGCTTTACAGGGATGTTACCTCCGCCCGTCCCCGATAAGCCGGAAGGAATAAGCCGAAGGTACCGCGAAGCGGCGATTTTCCGCCGGAAGCCCGGGTCGCCAGGGTGGTGGCGACTGAGCCACCCTGGCACGTTCACCGGTTATGCCGTGACAGAGTAGCAAGGAACATAAAGTGAATGGAATGACCACCAGAGCCGTATGTTCCCCCTCACCCCAGCCCTCTCCCTCAAGGGAGAGGGGGCCGTCTGTGCAGGCATTATTTTGTGGGGAACTCTCAGCCCTGACGGGAGCGGGTGAAGGACTTAGTGGTGTTGCACGGTAGCAATGTCGAGAAGATGGCGGTCCGTCTGCTCCAGACAAATCCCCGCGCGTTTCGCGTTGCGGATTTCATCTGCGAGCGTCTTCAGCAGCATGCCATCCTGCTGCTGCTCTCTGTCCATATCACGTAAAAACTTGAGGGTAATGATGTCCCGTTGCGCTTTGGCTTCATCAGCCAGTTTGCTCAGCTTCGCACAGCGTTGCTCATACTCTTCGAGCGTTTTCTGAAACAGTTCTTCCAGAGAAGTGTAATTATCTTCAATCGTTTCAAGCTCTTTGACGGTAGGGTTTGCCCCGACAGCTTTCAAAAAATTAAAGACGCGCATCATGTGCGTGACGTTACTTTGCGCCTGAGTACGAAAGAAGGTGGCAGTGCCGTTGAGGCTTTTTCTGGAACACCACGCGCTCAAATGCAGATGCAGATTTGAAGCATAAAACTCCAGGTTCATCTGGGCATTCAGTTTTTGCATCATCGTTTGGGTAGTCATTCTCATATCCTTATTGACTGTGGGACTTGATGTCCGCTACTTAACCTGACCCGGCAGGTATTGACGATTGAATGGCAGAAATAGATTTCTGCAAGGTAAAAAACTCGAAAATTCACTTCCTGTGTTCGATTAAAATAAGCATACGCTTCTCTTTGACTTAAGAAAACTCTTAATCGGACTGTGTTTACCATACATTACAAATTTAAATATAGCCCAGAACAGAAAGAGGGGTAAGAGATTGGATTTAATATAACTTGTTGATTTTAATGGGTGTAAAATTAATATCGCTCATTTTTATCGTTTCAGGAAACGTTCTTTGGCGGGAAATTCTGTAAAAGTGTTAAATCAGAAATAATATCTGCAAATATATCCTGTCGTATCAAATTTGAGCTAAATCAATTTTCACTCAATATACGGTTCTGTGATCGCGTCGCAAGATTGTGATCTGATAAAGAGTGAAAATGAAACACTGTTTTACATCTTTTCATTCGTTGAGGTTTATGATGGCTAACGTTGCGGTGCTGCTGGCACCCGGTTTTGAAGAAGCAGAAGCGATTATCACGATTGATATTCTGCGGCGTTTACAGATTGAGGTGGAGACGCTGGCCTGTGCGGAGTCCCGTGCGGTAGTGAGTTACCACAATATCCCCATGGTGGCTGACAGTACGTTAACGGAGCGCATTAATACGCTGTATGACGCAGTCGTGTTGCCCGGTGGGCCGCAGGGGAGCGTCAATCTTGCGGCTAGCAAGCAGGTGCTCCGCTTTGTTTCCGCGCATGACGAGCACGGCAAACTCATCTGCCCAATCTGCTCTGCGGCCGCGCGGGTGCTGGGCGGTAACGGGCTACTGAAGGGGCGTCGCTACGTCTGTTCCGGCGATCTCTGGCAGAGCGTTGATGAGGGAGTATATGTGGATGCGCCGGTCGTTGAGGATAATAACCTCATCAGCGGCAAGGGGCTGGGGCACGCTTTTGACTTTGCGCTGACGCTCTCTGCTCGTCTGTTGGGTGACGACGCCCCCGTGCGCGATCATGCTGAACACATCTATTACCGCTGGTAATTTTTCTGCCGGGCGCTAAGGCGTCCGGGTTACAGGGATTTCTTAGCTGACCTTATGGATAATCCTGCTTAACTCCCTTCCATTTGTAGGACAATTAGGTCCTTTTTTATGTCATTTTTCGCTGAATTTATGTACGCAATTACTGTAATTCTGCGGTGTGATGTCGCTCTCTTATGGAGGATTAATTTCCCGCTAAAACTATCTCCAGCAATAACGCTTATGACGAGGTAAGCGCTAATGCCTTGTTTTAAGTCCGATTAAATAAGTTGTTCGCCATTATTCCCTACAGATAAGAATGCTAAAGCTGGAGTTTACCATGCACAAATTTACTAAAGCGCTGGCGGCCATCGGCCTGGCTGCCGTTATGTCACAATCCGCTATCGCTGAAAATTTAAAGCTCGGTTTTCTGGTTAAACAGCCGGAAGAGCCGTGGTTCCAGACCGAATGGAAATTTGCTGATAAAGCCGGAAAAGATTTGGGATTTGAGGTAATTAAAATCGCCGTACCTGACGGTGAGAAAACGCTGAACGCCATTGATAGCCTGGCGGCCAGCGGCGCGAAAGGTTTCGTTATCTGTACGCCGGATCCAAAACTGGGGTCAGCGATTGCCGCGAAAGCGCGCGGTTACGACATGAAAGTGATTGCGGTGGACGATCAGTTCGTGAACGCCAAAGGTAAACCGATGGATACCGTTCCGCTGGTAATGATGGCGGCCACTAAAATCGGTGAGCGTCAGGGCCAGGAGCTCTACAAAGAGATGCAAAAACGCGGCTGGGATGTCAAAGAGACCGCCGTGATGGCCATTACCGCTGACGAGCTGGACACCGCCCGTCGTCGTACCACCGGGTCCATGGACGCCCTGAAAGCGGCTGGCTTCCCGGAAAAACAGATCTACAAAGTTCCGACCAAATCCAACGATATTCCGGGCGCCTTTGATGCGGCGAACTCCATGCTCGTCCAGCATCCGGAAGTGAAGCACTGGCTGGTGGTGGGGATGAACGACAACACCGTACTGGGCGGCGTGCGTGCAACGGAAGGCCAGGGCTTTAAAGCACCGGACGTGATCGGGATCGGCATCAACGGCGTTGACGCCGTGAGCGAACTGTCTAAAGCGCAGGCGACCGGTTTCTACGGCTCTCTGCTGCCAAGCCCGGATGTCCACGGCTATAAATCCAGCGAAATGCTCTACAACTGGGTGACCAAAGGGGTTGAGCCGCCGAAATTCACCGAAGTGACCGATGTGGTGCTGATCACCCGCGATAACTTCAAGGAGGAGCTGGCGAAAAAAGGACTGGGCGGTAAGTAATACGCTGTGATTGCGCCCCTCACTCACCGTGAGGGGCCAGACGTACACACTACAGGAATCACGGAGTCGTTATGCAACAGTCTGATCCGTATCTCTCTTTCCGCGGCATCGGTAAAACGTTCCCCGGTGTAAACGCGCTGACCGATATCAGCTTCGACTGCTATGCCGGCCAGGTTCACGCCCTGATGGGGGAGAATGGCGCGGGAAAATCCACGCTGCTAAAAATTCTCAGCGGCAACTACACACCCACCACCGGCACGCTGGCTATTCGCGGCGAAGAGGTGGCCTTTGCCGACACCACGGCAGCGTTAAATGCGGGCGTCGCCATCATCTATCAGGAGCTGCATCTCATTCCTGAAATGACCGTGGCGGAGAACATCTATCTGGGCCAGCTTCCGCATAAAAGCGGCGTGGTCAACCGCTCGCTGCTCAACTATGAAGCGGGCTTGCAGCTCAAGCACCTTGGGCTGGATGTCGATCCGCAAACGCCCCTTAAGTATCTCTCCATCGGCCAGTGGCAGATGGTGGAAATTGCCAAAGCGCTGGCACGTAACGCCAAAATTATCGCTTTTGACGAGCCAACCAGCTCGCTCTCGGCGCGTGAAATAGAAAATCTCTTTCGCGTGATCCGCGAGCTGCGCAAAGAGGGCCGCATCATTCTGTACGTTTCTCACCGAATGGAAGAGATTTTTGCCTTAAGCGATGCCATCACCGTGTTTAAAGATGGCCGCTACGTGCGCACCTTCACCGATATGCAGCAGGTCAACCATGACCAACTGGTGCAGGCGATGGTCGGACGCGATCTGGGGGATATTTACCACTGGAAACCGCGCGAGTATGGCCCTGAGCGTCTGCGTCTGGATAACGTCAAAGCCCCGGGCGTGCGCACGCCCATTTCACTCTCGGTGCGCAGCGGCGAAATCGTCGGGCTGTTTGGCCTTGTGGGGGCAGGGCGCAGCGAGCTGATGAAAGGGCTGTTTGGCGGCACCCGAATAACTCAGGGCCAGGTTTTCGTCGACGGGAAAAAGGTCGATATTCAGAAGCCTGCGCAGGCGATTAACGCGGGGATTATGCTCTGCCCGGAGGATCGAAAGGCCGAGGGCATTATTCCGGTGCACTCGGTGCGCGACAACATCAACATCTCTGCCCGGCGCAAGTTCATCCGCGCGGGATGTCTGATTAACGACGGCTGGGAGGCGAGCAACGCGGATCACCATATCCGTTCGCTGAACATCAAAACCCCCGGGGCTGAACAGCTGATCATGAACCTGTCCGGCGGCAATCAGCAAAAAGCCATTCTGGGGCGCTGGCTGTCGGAAGATATGAAGGTCATTTTGCTGGATGAGCCAACGCGCGGTATCGACGTGGGGGCGAAACACGAAATCTATAACGTCATCTATGAACTGGCAAAACGCGGTGTGGCGGTCCTGTTCGCCTCCAGCGATCTGCCTGAGGTGCTGGGCGTCGCCGACCGCATTGTTGTGATGCGTGAAGGTGAAATTGCCGGTGAATTGCTGCATGAACAGGCGAATGAACAACAGGCGTTGAGTCTCGCCATGCCTAAAGTTAGCCAGGCTGTCGCCTGAGTAAGGAGTCAATGATGTCCTCTGTTACTACATCCGGAGCGCCGAAGTCGGCTTTCAGTTTTGGCCGCATCTGGGACCAGTACGGCATGCTGGTGGTCTTTGCTGCCCTGTTCGTCGCCTGCGCGATTTTTGTGCCGAATTTCGCCACGTTCATCAATATGAAGGGGCTGGGGCTGGCTATCTCCATGTCCGGCATGGTGGCCTGCGGAATGCTGTTCTGCCTGGCCTCCGGCGATTTTGACCTGTCGGTAGCCTCGGTGATTGCCTGTGCTGGCGTCACCACTGCCGTGGTGATCAACATGACCGAAAGCCTGTGGATCGGCGTGCTGGCCGGGCTGCTGCTCGGCGTGCTGAGCGGCCTGGTGAACGGGTTTGTCATTGCGCGCCTGAAGATTAACGCCCTGATTACGACGCTGGCGACCATGCAAATCGTGCGCGGTCTGGCCTATATCATCTCCGACGGGAAAGCCGTGGGGATTGAAGACGAGCGTTTCTTCACGCTGGGCTATGCCAACTGGCTGGGTCTGCCTGCGCCAATCTGGCTGACGGTAGGCTGTTTGATCCTGTTCGGTTTCCTGCTTAACCGCACCACGTTTGGCCGTAACACGCTGGCGATTGGCGGCAATGAAGAGGCGGCGCGTCTGGCGGGTGTTCCGGTCGTACGGACCAAGATCATTATCTTCGTGCTTTCCGGGCTGGTATCGGCGGCGGCGGGGATTATTCTGGCGTCGCGTATGACCAGCGGCCAGCCAATGACCTCCATTGGTTATGAGCTAATCGTCATCTCAGCCTGCGTTTTAGGGGGCGTTTCCCTCAAGGGCGGCATCGGAAAAATCTCATATGTGGTGGCGGGGATCCTGATTCTGGGGACCGTGGAGAACGCCATGAACCTGCTTAATATTTCTCCGTTCTCTCAGTACGTCGTACGCGGCCTGATCCTGCTGGCAGCGGTGATCTTCGACCGTTACAAGCAAAAAGCGAAGCGTACCGTCTGATTTATTTTTAGCCATCAATATGCTCAACTATTAACCATAGTTGACCCCCTGACCGGCCCGCCAGTTTTGCTGACGGGCCGGTTGCCAAATGGCGAGCACCGTCACACTGTCTATACTTACATGGCTGTTTTGTTCACTGTAAGGAGGATTAGGGTGGCTGACTTGTTAACCGCACCGCCTGTACTGCCCGGAAAATTTGCTTTCTTTTTTGACCTCGACGGGACGCTCGCCGGGATTGAACCGCATCCGGATGACGTCGTTGTACCGGACACGGTGTTAGAGAATTTGCAGCAGCTCTCCCGACAGAACGAGGGGGCACTGGCATTGATTTCAGGGCGCTCAATGGCCGAGCTGGACGTGCTCGCCAGTCCTTATCACTTTCCGCTGGCCGGTGTGCACGGAGCGGAGCGCCGCGATATCCATGATCAACTGCATATAGTTTCACTCCCCGACACGCTGATTCAGGCGCTGCATACGCAACTCTCTTCGGCTCTGGAAATGCTTCCCGGCACGGAACTGGAAGCCAAAGGCATGGCCTTTGCGCTGCACTACCGTCAGGCGCCCCATCATGAGGCGGCGATCTTTGCGGTGGCAAGAAGCGTGGCGGAAGCCCATCCGGAGCTGGCGTTACAGCCGGGTAAATGTGTGGTCGAGATTAAACCGGCAGGAATTAATAAAGGCGCTGCCATTGCAGCGTTTATGGCGGAAGCGCCGTTCAAAGGGCGTACGCCAGTCTTTTTTGGGGATGACCTGACCGACGAGGCCGGGTTCAGGGTGGTAAACCAGGCCCAGGGCATGTCTGTTAAGGTTGGATCTGGTGAAACCATTGCCGGATGGCGGCTGGAAAATGTCGCCAGCGTCTGGCAGTGGATATCTGACGTCGCTAACCAGCAACAACAACAAATAGCGCAAAACAACGGGAGAAATCATTATGGGTCGCTTAGTCGTCGTCTCTAATCGCATCGCACCGCCGGATGATAAAAAAGCCAGTGCCGGTGGCCTGGCGGTCGGGGTATTAGGTGCCCTCAAAGCCGCAGGTGGTCTCTGGTTTGGCTGGAGCGGGGAAATCAGTAATGATGAGAAACCGCTAAAAAAGGTGTCACGGGGCAATATCACGTGGGCCTCCTTCGCCCTTAGTGAGAAGGACTACGATGAATATTATTCCGAGTTCTCAAACGCCGTGCTGTGGCCAGCGTTTCACTATCGTCTGGATCTGGTGAAATTCCAGCGTGAATCCTATGAAGGCTACATGCGCGTAAACGCGCTGCTGGCAGATAAACTGCTGCCGCTGATCGAAGATGACGATATTTTATGGATCCACGATTACCATCTGCTGCCCTTCGCCAGGGAGCTGCGTAAACGGGGTGTGAAGAACCGGATCGGCTTCTTCCTGCATATTCCGTTCCCGACCCCGGAGATCTTTACGGCGCTGCCGCAGCATGATGAAATTCTTGAAGCATTGTCTGATTACGACCTGCTCGGTTTCCAGACGGAAAATGACAGGCTGGCGTTCCTCGACAGCGTGTCGGGTAAAACCCGGCTGGTCACTCACGGCGGCAAATCTCACACCGCGTGGGGACGAAATTTCCATACCGAAGTCTACCCGATTGGTATTGAGCCAGACGAAATCGCCGAGCAGGCCTCTGGTCCGCTGCCGCCGAAGCTTGCCCAGCTCAAGGACGAACTCAAGCACGTTAAGAATATCTTTTCGGTTGAACGACTGGATTATTCCAAAGGGTTGCCGGAGCGATTCCTCGCTTATGAAACCCTGCTGGATAAATTCCCGCAGCATCACGGCAAGATCCGCTATACCCAGATAGCGCCGACCTCGCGCGGTGAGGTTCAGGCTTACCAGGATATTCGTCACCAGCTGGAGACCGAAGCAGGGCGCATCAACGGGCGCTATGGTCAGCTCGGCTGGACTCCACTTTTCTATCTGAATCAGCACTTTGAGCGCAAAATCCTGATGAAAGTGTTCCGCTATGCGGACGTCGGGCTGGTCACCCCGCTGCGCGACGGGATGAATCTGGTGGCAAAAGAGTATGTAGCAGCACAAGATCCTGCTGACCCGGGCGTGCTGGTGCTGTCCCAATTTGCCGGTGCGGCAAACGAGTTAACCTCGGCGCTGATTGTGAACCCTTACGATCGCGATGACGTGGCAAATGCCCTGAACCGCGCGTTAACCATGCCGCTTGCGGAACGTATTTCGCGTCATTCAGAAATGATGGAGACCATCGTCAAGAATGATATCAACCGCTGGCAGGCGCGTTTTATTGACGATTTGCGCGCGATCCAGCCGCAAACTCAGGAAGGTGATCTGCAAAAAAAGATCGCGACCTTCCCTAAACTCGCCTGATTTTCTCCGGGGGCATTAATTGCCCCCGAGAGGCACCAGCAGGACATCCACCTGGCTTGACGAAACGATGGATTTTGCCGAGCATGCCGCCCGGGAAAAAAAGCTCTGGTTATGATTTCCACAAATGACCAGGTCAACATTCTGTTTCTGACAAATGTCGAGAATATGTCCACTTAACTCGCCGGTGGCAATCACCGTCTGGTGGACAGGATATTTTGCCCGCTCAACCAGCTCGCGCAGAAATTGCTGCGTTTCCTCCTGAAGAACCTCACGAATATCTTCCAGCATTGGCGCTGCCAGTTGATTATACATTTCGGGTTCAGCAGCCAGGGTAATCAGACTTATGCGGGCATTATTCGGGCGGGCAATGGAAACGGCACGGGCGACGAGTTGATGACTTTCGGGGGAAACCGCAACAGAAACAAGAAGATGGGAGTAACTCATCACACACTCCTTTTATGTCAGAATGACACGTTTCTCAAGCTTTACCGCGAATCTGCCGCTTCTGCAAGAGGCACATGCGACAATAGTGTGAAGCTTATCATAATTATTCATTAATTATTCTTATAAGAAGAATAACGAAATGGGGACGCTAAATGAAAGTAATTAACAACTTAACTTAAATCACACATTTAGCCTTCCGTGCTGTTAAATCGCGTTAACCGATCGTCAACGCAAGCGTGATGGTTACCCATGGAAACTTTTTTCTCGAAAGGAAAACTTAAGCTGCTGTTTTTACTTAATTAACTCCGCCTCTTCTCTGGCGTTCGCGCCCGTTGTGACGCGAAAGGGCAGTGCTTCTTCGACGTAGCAATTTTCATACCCGATCCCCTCATCCTTCTGCATGAGTATTCGTTCCATAAGAATATAAACAAGCTTTAGTTGCTCAATAAATAGTCAAATTACAAGTCACGCTGATGGATTTATGGGTTACATTCGCGTAAATTATGTGACGGAGATCACATTTTTTTTAAATTCCAGGGGGGGCTGCATTGTATGTGTCAAAACTGACGAGTAGAGTTTGCGTCGAATTAGGAAAAATCTTAGTTATTTGTAAGAAAAGATAAAATGTGTAACCGACATTTTGGCCATGTTAACCGGTCACGCGCTTTACGACGTACAAACCTAAATTCAACTATGCATTTGGCCTTTTCTTTTTATACCGGGTGATTTCCCGGCGACATCACGGGGTGCGGTCTTTCCGCATAAAAATAATAGTTGGTTATTCGGGATGGGAAAAATGCATACATCCGAGTTGCTAAAACATATTTATGACATCAATTTGTCGTATTTATTGCTCGCGCAGCGTTTGATTAGTCAGGACAAACCGTCAGCGATGTTTCGTCTGGGTGTTAACGAAGAGATGGCAACCATGCTGGGTGGATTAACCCTCCCGCAAATGGTCAAGCTGGCTGAAACCAATCAACTTGTCTGCCAGTTCCGTTTTGATAACCCGCAGACCATTACGCGTCTGACTCAGGAATCCCGCGTGGACGATCTGCAACAGATCCACACTGGTATTCTTCTCTCCACCCGCCTGCTCAACGAAATCAGCCAGCCTGATGACGTAGCCCGGAAGAAAAGGGCTTAACAATGAGCGAAAAAAGCATTGTTCAGGAAGCCCGTGATATCCAGCTGGCGATGGAACTCATCACGCTCGGTGCGCGTTTACAAATGCTGGAAAGCGAGACGCAGCTGAGCCGTGGTCGTCTGATCAAGCTGTACAAAGAATTGCGTGGTAGCCCGCCGCCAAAAGGCATGCTGCCGTTTTCGACTGACTGGTTCATGACCTGGGAGCAGAACATTCATGCTTCCATGTTCTGTAACGCCTGGCAGTACCTGCTTAAAACGGGCTTATGCAGCGGCGTTGATGCCGTGATCAAAGCCTACAAACTTTACCTTGAGCAATGCCCGCAGCAGGAAGAGGGACCCCTGCTGGCGCTGACCCGCGCCTGGACGCTGGTGCGTTTTGTTGAAAGCGGAATGCTTGAATTGTCCCGCTGCAACTGCTGTGACGGCAATTTCATTACCCACGCGCACCAGCCTGCGGGCAGCTTCGCCTGTAGTTTGTGCCAGCCTCCATCCCGAGCCGTAAAAAGACGTAAACTTTCCCGGGATGCTGCCGATATTATTCCACAACTGCTGGATGAACAGATCGAACACGCTGTTTAACCCGAACCTGTGGGCAAGATTCCAGCAGCGGTAAGCGATTACCGCTGCTTTTTTTTACCCTGCGTTCAGGTCATGCGCTCGAAATGAACGTCCTGCCATAGTCACTAGCGGAAGGATGATGTCGTGCTTATCTTATTAGGTTACCTGGTAGTTCTCGGTACAGTTTTCGGCGGTTACATGATGACCGGCGGGCACCTTGGAGCACTCTATCAACCGGCTGAACTTGTCATCATCGGCGGTGCAGGGGTAGGGGCTTTTATCGTTGGTAACAACGGCAAATCGATCAAGGGCACGCTGAAGGCGATTCCGCTGCTGTTTCGTCGCTCGAAATACACCAAAAGCATGTATATGGATCTGCTGGCGCTGCTCTATCGCCTGATGGCGAAGTCACGTCAGCAGGGGATGTTCTCGCTGGAGCGGGACATCGAAAACCCGAAAGAGAGCGAAATTTTCGCCAGCTACCCGCGTATTCTGGCCGACGCGATGATGCTCGATTTTATCGTCGATTACCTGCGACTGATCATCAGCGGCAACATGAACACCTTCGAAATTGAAGCCCTGATGGACGAAGAGATCGAAACCCACGAGAGCGAGTCCGAAGTACCGGCCAACAGCCTGGCGCTGGTGGGCGACTCGCTTCCGGCGTTCGGCATCGTGGCGGCGGTCATGGGCGTCGTTCATGCTCTGGCCTCGGCGGATCGCCCGGCGGCTGAACTGGGGGCGCTGATTGCCCACGCGATGGTGGGGACGTTCCTCGGTATTTTACTGGCCTACGGCTTTATCTCCCCGCTGGCGAGCGTGCTGCGCCAGAAGAGCGCCGAAACCACCAAAATGATGCAGTGCGTGAAAATTACGCTGCTCTCAAACCTCAACGGCTATGCGCCACCGATTGCCGTCGAATTTGGTCGTAAGACGCTTTACTCCAGCGAACGTCCGTCGTTTATCGAACTGGAAGAGCACGTGCGCGCGGTGAAAAACCCTAACCAACAGACGACAACTGAGGACGCATGAAAAACCAGTCCCATCCGATCGTCATCGTAAAAAAGCGCAAGCATAAGGGGCACGGGCACGGTTCTCACGGCTCCTGGAAGATCGCGTACGCCGACTTTATGACCGCCATGATGGCCTTCTTTCTGGTGATGTGGCTAATCTCCATCTCCAGCCCGAAAGAGCTTATTCAGATTGCGGAATATTTCAGAACGCCGCTGGCGACGGCGGTTACCGGCGGGCCGCGCATTTCTAACAGCGACAGCCCGATCCCCGGCGGCGGTGACGATTACACCCAGCAGCAGGGTGAAGTGAAAAAACAGCCTAACATCGACGAGCTGAAAAAAAAGATGGAGCAGGCGCGTCTGAAAAAACTGCGCGGTGACCTGGATCAGCTGATTGAAGCAGACCCTAAGCTGCGCGCGCTGCGTCCGCATCTGAAAATTGACCTGGTACAGGAAGGGCTGCGTATTCAGATCATCGACAGCCAGAACCGGCCGATGTTTAAAACCGGCAGCGCCGACGTGGAGCCCTACATGCGCGATATTCTGCGTGCGATTGCACCGGTGCTGAACGGTATTCCAAACCGCATTAGCCTGTCCGGACACACGGATGATTTCCCGTACGCCACGGGAGAGAAAGGATACAGCAACTGGGAGCTTTCTGCCGATCGCGCCAACGCCTCGCGTCGCGAGCTGGTGGCGGGTGGGCTTGATGATGGCAAGGTCCTGCGCGTGGTCGGCATGGCTGCAACCATGCGCCTTACCGACCGCGGACCGGATGACGCCATCAACCGTCGTATCAGTCTTTTAGTGCTGAACCAGCAGGCGGAGCAGGCCATCCTGCATGAAAACGCCGAAAGTCAGAATGAGTCACTGGACGATTTAAAACAGCCTGGGGCCGTCCCTTCGGCTGCCGTTCCAACATCGCCACCAGCCAATCCGAGGTGATAGCGTGAGCATGGATATTACCGATTTTTACCAGACATTTTTTGATGAAGCCGACGAATTGTTGGCCGATATGGAGCAACATTTGCTGGATCTGGTGCCCGAGGCACCGGACTCAGAACAGCTCAATGCCATCTTCCGTGCGGCGCATTCCATTAAAGGCGGTGCCGGAACGTTTGGATTTACCATTTTGCAGGAAACCACCCATTTAATGGAAAACCTGCTGGATGAAGCACGACGCGGTGAGATGCAGCTCAATACCGACATTATCAACCTGTTTTTGGAAACGAAAGATATTATGCAGGAACAGCTCGACGCCTATAAAAGTTCGGCAGAGCCTGATGCCGCCAGCTTTGAATACATCTGCAACGCGCTGCGTCAGTTAGCGCTGGAAGCCAAAGGTGAGGCGTCTGCGCCCGCTGTCCCTGCGGCAAAACTGAGCGTTGTTGACGCCGTGGCCGAACCCGATACGGCGCCTGACGCGCCCGCAGGAAAACTGCGCGTGGTGCTGTCACGTCTGAAGGAGAACGAGGTCAACCTGCTGGAAGAGGAGCTGGGGAACCTGGCGACGCTCAGCAACGTGGTGAAGGGCAAAGACAGCCTGGCCGCGACGCTCGACGGCGGGATCGGCCAGGATGACATCGTGGCGGTGCTCTGCTTCGTGATTGAAGCGGATCAGATTGCGTTTGAAACCGAGGCGGCGGCCGTTGAAGCGCCTGCTCCGGCAGAGAATACCCCTGCGGTAGTTGCCGCTGCCCCGGCCCTGAAAGCCGTGCCAAAAGAGACGGCCGCTCCGGCCCGCGGTGAAAAACCAGCGGCGCGTTCCAGCGAGTCCACGAGCATTCGCGTGGCGGTGGAGAAAGTGGATCAGCTGATCAACCTGGTGGGTGAACTGGTCATCACCCAGTCGATGCTGGCCCAGCGCTCCAACGAGCTGGACCCGGTGACCCATGGCGATCTCATCACCAGCATGGGCCAGTTACAACGTAACGCCCGCGATTTGCAGGAATCGGTGATGTCCATCCGCATGATGCCGATGGAATATGTCTTCAGCCGCTTCCCGCGCCTGGTGCGCGACCTGGCCGGCAAGCTCAACAAACAGATCGAACTCACGCTGATGGGCAGCTCCACCGAGCTGGACAAGAGCCTGATTGAACGCATTATCGATCCGTTAACGCACCTGGTGCGTAACAGCCTCGACCACGGCATCGAGCTGCCGGAAAACCGCGTAGCAGCTGGAAAATCGCCCGTGGGCAACCTGATCCTGTCAGCGGAACATCAGGGCGGCAACATCTGCATCGAAGTGACCGATGATGGCGCCGGCCTGAACCGCGAGCGCATTCTGGCAAAGGCGATTTCGCAGGGAATGGCAGTCAACGAAAATATGACCGACGAAGAAGTGGGCATGTTGATTTTTGCCCCGGGCTTCTCAACCGCAGAGCAGGTCACCGACGTTTCCGGCCGCGGCGTGGGCATGGACGTGGTGAAACGTAACATTCAGGAGATGGGCGGTCACGTTGAGATCCAGTCTAAGCAGGGCGCGGGCACCACGATTCGTATCCTGTTGCCGCTGACGCTGGCCATTCTTGACGGCATGTCCGTTAAAGTGGCGGACGAAGTCTTTATTCTGCCGCTGAACGCGGTGATGGAGTCCCTCCAGCCGCGTGAAGAAGATCTGCATCCGCTGGCGGGCGGCGAGCGCGTGCTCGAAGTGCGCGGCGAGTACCTGCCGCTGGTGGAACTGTGGAAAGTGTTTGAAGTGGACGGGGCAAAAACCGAGGCCACGCAGGGTATCGTTGTGATCCTGCAAAGCGCCGGACGCCGCTACGCGCTGCTGGTCGATCAGCTGATTGGTCAGCATCAGGTGGTGGTTAAGAACCTGGAAAGTAACTACCGCAAAGTGCCGGGGATCTCTGCTGCCACCATCCTGGGTGATGGTAGCGTCGCGCTGATCGTCGATGTATCGGCACTTCAGGGATTAAATCGTGAACAACGTGTGGCGAACACAGCCGCCTGATTAAGTAAAAGGTAATAACATGACCGGTATGAGTAACGTAACGAAACTGGCGGGCGAGCCATCTGGACAGGAATTCCTGGTTTTCACTTTAGGGGATGAAGAGTACGGTATCGACATCCTGAAAGTGCAGGAAATTCGCGGTTACGACCAGGTAACGCGCATTGCGAACACGCCAGCGTTTATCAAGGGTGTGACCAACCTGCGCGGTGTGATTGTGCCTATCGTGGACCTGCGCGTGAAGTTTAGCCAGGGCGATGTGGAGTACAACGATAACACGGTGGTGATCGTCCTGAATCTGGGGCAGCGCGTGGTGGGGATCGTGGTGGATGGCGTGTCTGATGTGCTGTCGCTGACCGCCGATCAAATCCGTCCTGCGCCGGAGTTTGCGGTCACGCTGTCGACGGAATACCTGACGGGGCTGGGTGCGCTCGGCGAGCGTATGCTGATTCTGGTGAATATTGAGAAGCTGCTGAACAGCGAAGAGATGGCGCTGCTGGATATTGCGGCGAATCACGTGGCATAAAATAAAGCCGGGTGGCGGCTTCGCCTTACCCGGCCTACAAATGGCTCGAACACGTAGGCCGGGTAAGCGTCAGCGCCACCCGGCTCTTTTGTATCCTTACGCCTCCTGCTCCACCAGCGCTGATTCCGCTTCCCGCGCCCCTTCATTCTGCGACAGCATCGCCGTCGCAATCCCGTTCCCCAGCACGTTAATGGCCGATCGTCCCATATCCAGGAAATGGTCAATCCCCATCAGCAGCAAGATCCCGGCCACCGGAATGTTAAAGCTCGGAATAGTTGCCGCCAGCACCACCAGCGACGAGCGCGGTACGCCCGCAATTCCTTTCGAGGCCAGCATCAACGTTAACATTAGCACCGTCACCTCGGTGAAACTCAGGTGAATATTGTATGCCTGGGCGATAAACATCGAGGCGAACGAGCAGTACACCATGGAGCCGACCAGGTTAAACGAGTAGCCGATCGGCAGGACGAAAGAGGCGATATTACGTGAACAGCCGAAGCGCGCTAACTGCTCCAGCGTTTTCGGGTATGCCGCTTCTGAGCTGCTGGTGGTAAACGCGACCAGCACCGGATCTTTCAGCATCGCCACCAGACGGAAAATCTCTTTTTTCAGTACCATGTAACCTACCGCCAGCAATACCAGACAGGTCAGAAGGATCGCCACATAGTAACCGCCAATGAACGAGGCATAGTTCAGCAAAATGCCCAGACCCTGAGTGGCAATCACGGACGAAATCGCGGCAAAAATGGCCAGCGGCGCAACGTACATCACGTAGCCCGTCACTTTCAGCATAATGTGGGAGACCACATCCAGCGCCGCCACCAGCGGGGCGTTGAATTTTTGACCTAATGACGCGCCGCCGATGCCGAAGAACATCGAGAAGACCACAATTTGCAGGATCTCATTGTTCGCCATCGCGCCGGCAATGCTGGTTGGAATAGTGTGTGACAGGAAGGCTTTCAGCGACATCCCGCTAACGGCCAGGCCGGTATCAACCGTCTCTGTCGGAATGCTCAGGTTCAGACCGCTGCCGGGTTGTTCAAGGGTAACAATAAACAGCCCCACCAGAATGGAAAGCACGGATGAGCTGATAAACCACACCATCGCTTTACCCCCGACGCGCCCAATCGTCGACGTTTCACCCAGCTTCATAATGCCCACCGTCAGGGTGCTGAACACCAGCGGGGCAATCACCATCTTAATCAGCCGCAGGAAAATATCGGTCAGCAGGGTGATGTTCTCCGACCAGGCCTGTATCGCGTCGGGCGAAGCATACTCATGGATTGCCGCACCTGAAAGAATGCCCGCCAGCATGAAAATCACGATGAAGAGCGTGAGTTTGTTTGCACTTGCCACAAAAAGATCCTCTATGCGCTAAAAGAGTTTCCTGCGTCAATGCATACAAAATTTTTATTTAAGCGCAGGAAAATATTCGGGGCATAAATTGAAGTAAAGCTGCGTGAGTTACAACTTGTTTTTAATTTTTATGAAATTCGTTGTTTTTACTATGACGATATATTGTGACGCGGATCACATTACAGGCGATATATCCTCAAATTAAGCAAGAATAATGCCCGTTTTATTTTGCTAACTCTTTGTAATGTTTGTTAATAGTCTGTTAATTGGAGGGCGGGTGTCTCACCTTCGTTGAAAGTGGTTGAAGCGTGAACCATAAACTAAATTCTCAGTAACCGCGCCGGGGAATGTTTAAGCGGGGCTAACATACTGAACAGTATGAATAAAATAGGGTAAGCGGACCATTATTTCTTCTGGAGGGTGGTAAATGAAAAGAACACTTCTTTTTATCTGCGCGGGTACACTGCTGACGGCGGCGACTGTCGGTCAGGCGCTGGCAGTCACCAGTAGCGGTACTATCGGGGCGACGCTGACGCTGACGAACGGTTGTTTGATCAACGGCTCGCCAACGCAAAACGGCATTAACTTCGGGACACTCGATTTCGGGACCCATCCTGCGACATTCTCCACCCTGACAACCCAGTTAACCGGGGCCAGCGGCGGAAACACCTTTACCATTCAATGTACCACTGCCAGTTACACGGTGGCGATCACCGGCAACACCAACGCGACCGCACCCGGAACCGTTGTCGGCACCCCCGGCACACCCGCCCGCTATCTGGTGAATACCGCCAATGCGGCACAGGGCGTGGCATACAGCCTCTATAGCGACAGCGGGTACAACAACGTGATCGCTAACAACGCCGCGTTGCCCGTAGCTTCCACAGCGGGCGGGGTGAACAGCTATACCCTCTACGGGCGCATAACGGGCGGCGGCAATAGCGTAACGGTTGTACCGGGAACCTATACCGACACGATTAACGTCAGCGTCACCTACTGATTCAGCCATGAAGGCATTGTGTTTATGTCTGCGCGAAAGCGCAGAGGGCGTCGTGCACCCTTTTTTGGCCCTGCTCGTCGGGCTGATGATGATCTGCGACGCCGGGGCGGTGACCTCCCAGTCCTTCAGGGTGAGCGCGACGGTAGTACCAGGGTGCTCGGTGAGTACCGGTACGGGCGGGCGCTTTGGGACGCTGGATTTTGGAACCCGTAACGGCGTGGACAACACGCCGGTCAGCACCAGCTTTGTCGCCGACGGCGCGTTGTCCATCGCCTGCACGCCGGGCGTGGCGCTGAGCATGAGCATTGACGGCGGCCAGAATTACAGCTCGGTGCGACGGATGACGCGTTCAGGCGGGACCGAAGTTGTTGGTTACCGGCTCTACAGCAGCAGCTCTCTGGCGGCGAACAGCGAAATTGGGGTTAACCAGGCCATACCGATTACGTATACCAACAGCAATAACATCGCGCTGCCTCTTTTTGGCGTCGCGCTCCTGACGGGGTTTAGCCTGCCGGGAACATATTCAGATCAACTCACCGTGACCTTGTCATGGTAGGAAAGGGAGAACATCGATGAAGCCATTTTTCAGGCGATCGGGCCTGGTGGGTCTGTTGGGGGCAACGGCTTTGGCAGCGGGCCAGGCGCAGGCAGCGGCAACCATTCTTCTGTGGCCCATCGATCCGTGGCTGTCGGCAGAAGCCAGAGCAACTGAATTGTGGATCCAGAATCAGGGCAACAGCGCCACGACAATGCAGGTGCGTATTGTGCGCTGGAAGCAGGAGGGAGGATATGAGCGTTACACCGCCCAGCAGGATGTGGTCGCCAGCCCGCCGATTGTGACCATCGCCAAAGGCAGTAAACAGCTTATACGCCTCATCAAGCAGGGGACGATCCCGTCGGGGGTTGAGCAGGCCTACCGCATTATTGTGGATGAAATTCCCCAGCCGGATGCCAAAGCGGAACCGTCCATGGGTCTCAAACTGCAAATGCGCTATTCGATTCCCTTATTTGTTTATGGGCAGGGGATCCCCACCCTCAACGAAGGGGCGCACCACGCGCTGGCGAACACCCAACAGCTGAGCTGGCGGGTCGTTCAGGAGGGGGGGAAACCCGCGCTTCAGGTCCGCAATCAGGGGGATGTACACGTCCGGCTCAGCCAGGTTGCGGTTGAGCAGGGCGGGCAAAAACGCACGGTTGCCGAGGGGCTGCTGGGTTATGTGCTGCCAGGCAGCACCCGAAGCTGGCCGCTTCCGGCAGGGATTTATCAGCCGAACCGGATGAGCGCGCAAATTAATGCCAGGGATACGCAATGGCAATCGACGCCCGTCAACTGAAACCGGCGATGATGATCCTGCTTTGCGTCAGTACCAGCGCCTTTGCCGAAACCGGCGACGACAGTTTACCGCCGCCGCCGGATGCACGGACGATAAACGGCGAAGCAGTATTCCAGCTCGCCCTGGTGCTGAACCACTATGACACGGGTCTGGTGGTGCCGGTGACGCAGCGTGAGGGCGCCTGGTTTATTTCGGGCGCGGATTTGCTCCGCGCCGGGCTGCCGCCCGCGCATGTGCCAGCCGGAGAGGTGAATCTCTCGACGCTTACGTCGGTACGCGCAGAGTACGACAGTATGGCCCAGCGCCTGTTGCTGACGGTCCCCCGGGACTGGGTCGCGGCGCGGATCACGCCGTTCAGCGAACAGAGCACGCAAAGCAAGCCGCACTATGGCCGCGGCGCGCTGCTCAATTACGACGTTTATACCAACCATTCCGAACACACGGGCGGCCAGGCATCGGTATGGCACGAGTTCCGCTATTTCAATGAGGATTATTCATTTTCATCGACGGGTTACGCCCGGCAGAATTTCACCGGTAACAGCGGACAGCAGGAAGGGTACGTGCGTTATGACTCTACCTTACTGATCACCAACGAAGAGGATGCCACCACCTGGTCCGCCGGGGACGTCATCAGCGATGCGCTGAGCTGGAGCACCAGCGTGCGCATGGGCGGGATCAGCTACGGGCGCGACTTCTCCCTGCGTCCGGATCTGGTGACCTGGCCGCTGCCGGCGTTTTCCGGCGAGGCGGCTGTCCCGACCTCGGTCGATCTCTTTATTAACGGCTACCGTTCCGGCTCCACCCGCCTTCAGCCGGGGCCGTTTACCCTCACCAATCTGCCGTATATCAACGGTGCTGGCGATGCAGTACTGGTTACCACTGATGCGCTGGGTCGTCAGGTGAGTACCACGCTGCCGTTTTATGTCAGCAGCGATCTGCTTAAGCAGGGGTTAAGCGACGGCGCCGTGACGCTGGGCAGCCTGCGGCGTAACTACGGTATTGAGAATTTTGACTATGGCCCGGCGGCGGGCAGCGGATCGTACCGCTACGGGGTGACCGACTGGCTGACGCTGGAGGGGCATGCGGAAGGGGCGGAGTCGCTGGCGCTTGGCGGCGCGGGCACGGTACTGAAGCTCGGGCGTTTTGGCGTGGTAAATACCTCGTGGACCCAAAGCCGCATGCGCGGCGATAGCGGCGGCCAGATAAACTGGGGCTATCAATACAACACCAGCGAGTTTAGCGTAGCGACCCAGCATACCCGACGTGATCGTGGTTTTGGCAATCTCGCCCTGTACGATCAGCCCACCGTTTATGATGAAAATGATAACCCCGTTGCCAGCCTGAGCCGCAATACCGACCAGTATTCCTTAACCTTTAACCTCGGCGGATACGGCAATATCGGCGCGGCGTGGATCGGCGTTGAGAGTTTTGACAGCCAGAAAACTGAGCTGCTCAACCTCTCCTGGAGCCGTAATATGTGGGGCTCAAGCAGTATTTATCTGGCTGCCAGCCGTGACCAGCAGCGGGGCGACTGGACGGTTGCGCTGTCGTTGCAGGTTCCCCTCGGCGAACGTGACAGCGCCGCCGTCACCTTTGAAAACACCCCTGACGCAGGCAGCACTCAACGCATTAACTACAACCACTCGATGCCTTCAGACGGCGGCTTTAGCTGGAACATGGCCTGGGCCAACCAGTCGCGGTCGAGTAACTATCAGCAGGCCACGCTCGGCTGGCGGAATAACAACGTGGAGCTACAGGGCGGCGGCTATGGTGAGAAGGGCATGATGACCTGGTGGGGCGAGGCGATGGGCTCTGTCGTGCTGATGGACGGTGAGCTGTTTGCGGCGAACAAAATCAACGATGCGTTTGTGGTGATCAGCACCGATGGACATCCGGATGTTCCCGTCAGCTACGAAAACCAGCCGGTCGGAAAAACCAATAACAAAGGCTATCTGCTGGTGAGCGGCGTTTCCGCCTATTACCCGGCAAGTTACCGCATTGATACCCTGAACTTACCCGCGGATACCCGGCTGAAAGAGACCGAGCGTCGGGTGGCGATTCGTCGGCATAACGGTTATCTGGTGGATTTCCCGATGGAGCAGGAGCGGGTTGCCAGCGTGATCCTGCACGATGCGCAGGGCAATGCGATCCCGGTAGGAAGCCAGGTCAGACGCGCATCCCGGAGCAGCGCGGTTGTCGGCTACGACGGCCTCGCCTGGCTGGAAAACCTCAACGATGTGAATCCGCTCGAGGTCATCACCCCGGAGGGTAAACGCTGTACGGCAACGCTGACCGTTGGCGCAAACCCTGAGCATAAGCTGCAAACTTACGGTCCGCTGACCTGTCGGGAGGCGCCGTGAGACGCCTGTTAATCGCGCTCCTGCTGCTGTGCTCCGGCGGCAGCTGGGCGGCCTGTACCGTCAGTACGGTGAATGCCTCGTTTGGCAGCGTCACCTCGTTCGCACTCAGCGGTACCGGGGAAGTGGAAACGACGGGCACGCTGGTGGTGACCTGCGATACTGTTCTCAACCTGTTAACCAACGACTCGGTGACGCTGAATTACACCTCGGCATCCGTCTTCGCGAATAGCCGGGCGACCATGAAGCGTACGGACAACGCGGCTATTACCGATGTCATCCCTGCGCGGCTGTGCGGGGCGTCCGGCTGCGGCGGAAACAGTGAAGTACAAATCAGCAAAGCTTATACCTGGAACGGAAATACGCTGCTCGGGCTGCTGGGTTCAAGGCGCTACAACATTCCCCTTTATTTCCGGACCGTAATGGGGCAGAACGTCACCGCCGGGCCGTATCAGGTGTTGTTAACGTTCAGCATTAACTACAACGTGTGCGCCGTTGGCGCGGTCGGAGCGTGCCTGACCCCGCAAACCGGTACGGCAACCACCTCGATCCTCCTCAACATGACCGTCACCAACGATTGCAGCACCATGACCACGCCGGACGTGAATTTTAACAGCGCGCCGCTGGTGCAAAATTTTCCTACCGTTTCACAGTCGGTTGCCGTCACCTGCACCAAAGGCAGCACCTACACCATAGGCATTAATAATGGGGCAAATGCCCTGAACAACGTGCGTCGTATGGTCAGCGGCAGCAACTTCATGAGTTACGACATCTACAAAGAGGCGACCAGCAACCGCTGGGGTAGCAGCGGCAGCGAGCGCTGGGCCAGCGCCAGCTCATCGCAGGTCAGTACGGACGGGCTTTTACGTACCTACAACTACACCGCCAAAGTTCTGACCAGCCAGGCCACGCCGCCTGCCGGAACCTATACCGACACGCTGATTGTCGACGTCGCATTCTGACTCCCGCGCTTTTCCCTTTCGCAAATGTAAAGTTCCTGTGGCCTGTGCCGATAACACCGTTAATAAATCTATGAGAAGGTGTTGTATGTTGAACCGTATCCGCGTTGTCACAATGCTTATGATGGTGCTGGTCATTTTCGCACTTCTTCAGCTTATTTCTGGCGGCCTCTTTTTCTCGTCGTTAAAACAGAACCAGGACAGCTTCGCGGCCTCGAACGATTTGCGAATGCAGCAAAGCGAACTGACCACGACCTGGGATCTGATGTTGCAGACGCGTATCAACCTGAGCCGCTCGTCTGCCCGCATGATGATGGACCCAAATAACCAGCAGAGCAGCGCAAAAACGGAACTGCTGAAGAATGCGCGCGCCACGCTGGCAGACGCGGCGAAACATTACGACGCCTTCAAAAAAATCGCCCCTCAGCCGGCAATGGCGCAGGCGAGCGCGAACATAGATGAAAAATATCAGGCCTACTTCGCCGGCCTCACGGAGCTGGTGCAGTTCCTGGAGAAGGGCAATATGGACGCCTATTTCGCGCAGCCGACCCAGGGAATGCAGAACGCCCTCGGCGCGGCGCTCGGCGAGTACGCTAAAGCCAGCGGCGAGCTTTATCACTCCGCGTTCACGCAAAGCCAGAACGACTACCGTTTCGCTAAATGGCAGATGGCGGTTCTCGCCCTCGCGCTGGTCATCGTGCTGGTGGCCGTGTGGTACGGCATTCGTCATATCCTTCTTAACCCGCTTGGCCGCGTCATTGCCCATATCCGTGATATTGGCCGGGGCGATCTCACGAAAACGCTGACTGTTTCTGGCCGCAATGAGATCACCGAGCTGGCAACCAGCGTCGACCATATGCAGCGTTCGCTGATTGATACCGTCGCCAACGTGCGCGAGGGGGCGGATGCCATCTATACCGGCACGAGTGAAATCGCGATGGGCAACAACGATCTCTCGTCCCGTACCGAACAGCAGGCATCCGCTCTGGAAGAGACGGCGGCCAGCATGGAGCAGCTCACCGCGACCGTGAAGCAGAATGCCGACAATGCCCGCCAGGCGTCGCAGCTTGCAGAAAGCGCGTCCGACACCGCCCAGCGCGGCGGTCGGGTGGTCGACGGCGTGGTGAAAACCATGCATGACATTGCCGACAGCTCGAAGAAAATCGCCGACATCATCAGCGTAATCGACGGTATCGCCTTCCAGACCAACATCCTGGCGCTCAACGCGGCCGTTGAAGCGGCGCGAGCGGGCGAGCAGGGGCGCGGGTTTGCCGTGGTCGCCGGCGAAGTGCGTAACCTCGCCAGCCGCAGCGCCAATGCGGCGAAAGAGATCAAAGCCCTGATTGAAGACTCTGTTTCACGCGTGGATACCGGCTCGGTGCTGGTGGAAAGTGCGGGTGAAACCATGAATGACATCGTGAATGCCGTGACGCGCGTGACGGACATCATGGGTGAAATCGCCTCTGCATCGGATGAGCAGAGTCGTGGTATTGACCAGGTCGCCCTGGCGGTATCGGAAATGGATCGTGTGACACAGCAAAACGCCGCCCTGGTGCAGGAGTCCGCTGCCGCGGCCGCTGCGCTGGAGGACCAGGCGAGCCGCCTGAAAATGGCCGTCTCGGCGTTCCGTCTTACTTCAAAAACGACAAATACGGTCAGCTCGCGGTCGGCGTACAGCGAAGCAACCCCGGCGCCCGTGACAACACGTACGCGCGCAGCGGTGACCGGACAAGATGAAAACTGGGAAACATTTTGACTGACAATTAAACCGCGGCTGCTTGCCGCTTGATGGGAGCGTGGATGTTAAATCGTATTCGTATCTCGACCACACTGTTTTTGATTCTGATCCTGTGTGGGGTTTTGCAGGTTGGCAGTAACGGGTTGTCTTTCTGGGCGTTTCGCGATGGCTATCAGAATTTGCAGGAAGTTGAGACGAGTAATCAGCAGCGCTCCGCACTGGCACAAACGCGTGCCGTGCTGTTGCAGGCAAGCACTGCGCTGAACAAAGCAGGGACGTTAACCGCGCTGAGCTATCCGCCGGAGGATATTAAGGCGCTGATGGTCGTGGCCCGCAGCAGCCTGAAGCAGGCCGACGCGCAGTTTAAGGCCTTCACGGCGCAGGAGGCGGTCAGTGAGAAAGAGAAAGCGCTGAAAGTCGCCATGAAAAAGACCTTTGATGTGTGGTACGGCGATCTCGACCATCAGGCGACGTGGCTGGAGAACAACCAGCTTTCTGACTTCCTGACCGCGCCGGTGCAGGCGTCTCAGGCGGCGTTCGACGGCAGCTTTAACGCCTGGCAGCAGGATATTAACCAGTTTGTGGCGCGTGCCGGTGCGGACAGCCGTACCAGCTACCGCATGTCAGGGGCGATTTTCCTGACCATGGTGATCCTGGCCGCCCTGCTGACCGGCGGCTCGCTGTGGTGGTCGCGCAAAATGATCGTCCAGCCGCTGGCCATCGTCAGCAGCCACTTCGACAGTATGGCGAAGGGCGATCTGGCGCGTCCGGTGGCCGTGTATGGCAGGAATGAAATATCAGCGATTTTCGCCAGCCTGAAGGCGATGCAGGGGTCGCTGCGGGAAACGGTAAGCAACGTTCGCCAGGGCAGTTACGCCATGCATACCGGGATCTCCGAGATTGCGGCAGGCAATAACGATCTCTCATCCCGCACCGAACAGCAGGCGGCATCGCTGGCGCAGACGGCGGCCAGCATGGAGGAGCTGACCGCGACGGTGAGTCAGAACGCCGATAACGCGCGTCAGGCGTCCGACTTGTCAAAACAGGCGGCGATGACGGCGAAACGTGGGGGCGATCAGGCCTCTCACGTCGCCAGCACGATGCAGGAGATTGCCGCCAGCTCGCAGAAAATTGGCGACATTATCAGCGTCATCGACGGTATCGCGTTCCAGACCAATATTCTGGCGCTGAACGCGGCCGTTGAAGCGGCGCGTGCCGGGGAGCAGGGGCGCGGGTTCGCGGTGGTTGCCGGTGAAGTCCGAAACCTCGCCAGCCGCAGCGCCAATGCGGCGAAAGAGATCAAAGGGCTGATAGAAGAGTCGGTCTCCCGCGTTCAGCAGGGCTCCGCGCTGGTGGATACCGCCGCGCAGACCATGCACGAGATTGTCACCTCCGTGACGCGGGTTAACGACATTATGGGCGAGATTGCCTCGGCGTCTGATGAACAACGCCGTGGTATTGAGCAGGTGGCGCAGGCCGTTACACAGATGGATCAGGTTACGCAGCAGAACGCCTCACTGGTGGAAGAGGCGGCGGCGGCTACCGATCAGCTGGCAAACCAGGCGGATCACCTTACCGGGTTGGTCGCCGTATTTAATGTGAAAGAGCACGTTGAAGCAGTAACAGAAGTCGGACGGTCACAGGCCGTGCCCGTTGTATCCTGAATGTGATTAAGAAGGCGCTATGACATCACCCATGCCCTCAGGGCAAACGTCATTATTGTTGCAGATGACACAGCGCCTCGCGCTGTCCGACGCGCATTTTCGTCGGATATGTCAGTTAATCTACCAGCGTGCGGGGATCGTGCTTGCGGACCATAAGCGAGACATGGTCTACAACCGGCTGGTGCGGCGCTTGCGTACGCTGGGGCTGGATGATTTTGGCCGCTATCTGAGCATGCTCGAAGCGAACCAGAACAGCGCCGAATGGCAGGCATTTATCAACTCATTAACCACCAACCTGACCGCGTTTTTCCGCGAGGCGCATCACTTCCCGGTGCTGGCGGAACACGCCCGTCGCCGTAGCGGAGAGTATCGCGTCTGGAGCGCGGCGGCCTCTACCGGGGAAGAGCCGTACTCGCTGGCCATCACCCTGGCGGACACCCTGGGCATGGCGCCGGGCCGCTGGAAAGTGTACGCCAGCGACATCGATACCGAAGTGCTGGAAAAAGCCCGTAACGGCGTTTATCGCCAGGATGAGCTTAAAACGCTGTCTCCTCAGCAGCTACAGCGTTACTTCATGCGCGGTACCGGCCCGCATGAAGGACTGGTGCGCGTACGCCAGGAGCTGGCGAACTGCGTGGAATTTGCTCCCGTTAATTTACTGGATAAGCAGTACAACGTGCCGGGGCCATTCGACGCCATTTTTTGCCGTAACGTGATGATCTATTTTGATAAAACGACGCAGCAGGACATCCTGCGTCGCTTTGTTCCGTTGCTCAAGCCTGACGGTTTACTGTTTGCCGGGCACTCGGAAAACTTCAGCAACCTCGTGCGTGAGTTTAGCCTGCGTGGGCAAACGGTATATGCGCTGAGTAAGGAAAAAGCATGAGTAAAATCAGGGTATTGTCTGTCGATGATTCGGCGCTGATGCGTCAGATCATGACCGAAATCATCAATAGCCACAGCGATATGGAGATGGTGGCGACAGCACCCGATCCGCTGGTCGCGCGGGATTTAATCAAAAAATATAACCCCGACGTGCTGACGCTGGATGTTGAAATGCCGCGCATGGATGGCATCGATTTCCTGGAAAAATTAATGCGCCTGCGCCCGATGCCGGTGGTGATGGTGTCATCTCTGACCGGTAAAGGTTCAGAAATCACCCTGCGCGCGCTGGAGCTGGGGGCGGTGGATTTTGTCACCAAGCCGCAGCTCGGCATTCGCGAGGGGATGCTGGCGTACAGCGAGATGATCGCCGAGAAGATCCGTACCGCGTCGCGCGCAAAACTCGCGGCCCACAAGCCGATGGCAGCTCCGGCAACCCTGAAGGCAGGGCCGTTACTCAGCTCGGAAAAGTTGCTGGTCATTGGGGCGTCAACCGGAGGAACAGAGGCAATTCGCCATGTACTCCAGCCATTGCCGCTCTCAAGCCCGGGTATCCTGATTACGCAACATATGCCGCCAGGGTTTACCCGTTCGTTTGCGGAGCGCCTGAATAAGCTGTGTCAGATCAGCGTGAAAGAGGCGGAAGATGGCGAGCGCGTGCTGCCGGGTCACGCCTATATCGCCCCGGGTGACAAGCACATGGAGCTGGCGCGCAGCGGGGCGAACTATCAAATCAAAATTCATGACGGGCCGCCGGTTAACCGGCACCGTCCGTCGGTGGATGTGCTGTTTCATTCGGTGGCGAAACATGCGGGGCGCAACGCCGTTGGGGTGATCCTGACGGGAATGGGCAACGACGGCGCCGCCGGAATGCTTGCGATGCACCAGGCTGGTGCCTGGACGATTGCGCAGAATGAAGCAAGTTGTGTGGTGTTCGGCATGCCGCGCGAGGCCATCAATATGGGTGGCGTAAGCGAAGTGGTCGATCTTAGCCAGGTAAGCCAGCAGATGCTGGCGAAAATCAGTGCCGGACAGGCAATACGTATTTGACTCAGGAGTATTATTTTATGGCGGATAAAGAGCTTAAGTTTTTGGTTGTGGATGACTTTTCCACCATGCGTCGCATTGTGCGCAACCTGCTGAAAGAGCTGGGCTTCAACAATGTTGAAGAAGCAGAAGACGGGGTGGATGCGCTGAACAAACTCCAGGCTGGCGGGTTTGGTTTTGTGATTTCCGACTGGAACATGCCGAACATGGACGGTCTCGAACTGCTGAAAACCATCCGCGCGGATGCGGGCATGGCCTCTTTGCCGGTGCTGATGGTGACCGCAGAAGCGAAGAAAGAGAACATTATTGCCGCTGCACAGGCGGGCGCAAGCGGCTACGTGGTGAAGCCATTCACCGCGGCGACTCTGGAAGAGAAGCTCGGGAAGATCTTCGAGAAACTCGGCATGTGAGGTGATGGATATGTTGCAACCTGCTATGAAACCCGTTGAAGAACATTCGCCGAGCGACATTATTGCCCGCATTGGTAGCCTGACCCGCATGCTGCGCGACAGCCTGCGCGAGCTGGGGCTGGACCAGGCTATCGCCGAAGCGGCGGAAGCCATCCCTGACGCGCGCGACCGTCTGGACTACGTCGTACAGATGACCGCGCAGGCGGCCGAGCGTGCGCTGAACAGCGTTGAAGCCTCGCAGCCGCACCAGGATGCGATGGAGAAGGGTGCGAAAGCGCTGAGCAAACGCTGGGATGAGTGGTTTGAGAACCCTATTGAGCTGGCGGATGCCCGCGAACTGGTAACGGATACCCGTCAGTACCTGGGTGACGTGCCGGGGCACACCAGCTTCACCAATGCCCAACTGCTGGACATCATGATGGCACAGGATTTCCAGGACCTCACCGGCCAGGTGATCAAGCGCATGATGGATGTGATTCAGGAGATTGAACGTCAGCTGCTGATGGTGCTGCTGGAGAACATACCGGAACCGGCTGCCCGTCCGAAACGCGAGAACGAAAGCCTGCTCAATGGTCCACAGCTTGACACCAGCAAAGCGGGCGTGGTGGCAAGCCAGGATCAGGTGGACGATCTGCTGGACAGTCTTGGTTTCTGATTGCCCGTTTTGCCTCAGGTCGTTAACGCGGCCTGAGGCAGCTCAGAATAAAAACAGCGAAAAGAGCCCGAATAAACGGGCTTTTCCCGCCATTGGATTTTCTCTGCGCTGGCATGATACCCGTGAATTAATGGGCTGCGAGCAGGCACAGTGGCAGAAGAGAACGACGACAAAACAGAAGCCCCCACACCCCACCGACTTGAAAAAGCCCGTGAGGATGGGCAGATCCCCCGATCCCGAGAGCTGACATCCCTGCTGATCCTGGTGGTGGGCGTCTGCATAATCTGGTGGGGCGGGGAGATGCTCGCCCGCAGACTGGCGGGAATGCTCTCGGCTGGCTTACGTTTTGATCACAGCATGGTCAATGACCCCAATCTGATCCTCATTCAGATCATCAACCTTGTGAAAAGCGCGATGCTCGCCTTGCTGCCGCTGATCGCGGGCGTGGTCATCGTGGCCCTGGTTTCGCCGGTCATGCTCGGTGGCCTGGTGTTCAGCGGAAAATCGCTGCAACCGAAATTCTCTAAGCTCAATCCGTTCCCCGGCATTGCGAAAATGTTTTCCGCGCAAACCGGGGCTGAGCTTCTTAAAGCGATCCTGAAATCGCTTCTTATGGGCAGTACCGCCGGGTTTTTTTTGTGGCACCACTGGCCGGAGATGATGCGCCTGATCAGCGAGTCCCCGATGACGGCGATGAAGAATGCCCTGAACCTGGTCGGGTTATGCTCGCTGCTGGTGGTACTCAGCATTATTCCGATGGTGGCGTTCGACGTTATCTTCCAGATCTATTCCCATATCAAAAAGTTGCGAATGTCGCGTCAGGACATCCGCGATGAATATAAGCAGATGGAAGGCGACCCGCACGTTAAGGGCCGTATCCGCCAGATGCAGCGCGCCGCCGCGCGTCGGCGCATGATGGAAGATGTGCCGAAAGCCGACGTCATCGTCACCAACCCGACTCACTACTCCGTGGCGCTTCAGTACGACGAAAACAAAATGAGCGCGCCGAAAGTGGTGGCGAAAGGGGCCGGGCTGATTGCGCTGCGCATTCGTGAAATCGCCACGGAAAACCGTGTGCCGATCCTGGAAGCACCGCCGCTGGCTCGCGCGCTGTATCGCCACGCGGAAATTGGACAACAGATCCCGGGCCAGCTCTACGCCGCTGTCGCAGAGGTGCTGGCCTGGGTGTGGCAACTGAAACGCTGGCGTTTAGCGGGCGGTCAACGACCTGTAAAACCTGAGAACCTGCCGGTGCCTGAAGCACTGGATTTTTTGAACGAGAAGGACACTGATGGCTAATCTGGTGGCAATGTTGCGCCTGCCCGGCAACCTGAAATCGACGCAATGGCAGATCCTTGCCGGACCGATTCTGATCCTGCTAATTCTGTCGATGATGGTGCTGCCGTTACCGGCATTTATCCTCGACCTGCTTTTCACCTTCAACATTGCGTTGTCCATCATGGTGTTGCTGGTGGCGATGTTCACCCAGCGCACGCTGGAGTTCGCCGCGTTTCCAACGATCCTGCTGTTCACCACGCTGCTGCGCCTGGCGCTGAATGTTGCCTCCACGCGTATCATCCTGATGGAAGGGCACACCGGCGCGGCGGCGGCGGGCAAGGTGGTCGAAGCCTTCGGTCACTTCCTGGTGGGCGGCAACTTCGCCATCGGTATCGTGGTGTTCGTCATTCTGGTGATTATCAACTTCATGGTTATCACTAAAGGGGCGGGACGTATCGCTGAAGTGGGCGCGCGCTTCGTGCTCGACGGGATGCCGGGCAAGCAGATGGCCATCGACGCCGACCTGAATGCCGGGCTGATCGCGGAAGATGAAGCGAAAAAACGCCGTGCCGAAGTGACCCAGGAGGCAGATTTCTACGGCTCCATGGACGGTGCGAGTAAGTTTGTGCGCGGTGACGCCATCGCGGGCATTCTGATCATGGTGATTAACGTCGTCGGCGGCCTGCTCGTCGGCGTGCTGCAACACGGCATGGACATGGGCCACGCGGCGGAAAGCTATACGCTGCTGACCATTGGTGACGGTCTGGTGGCGCAGATCCCGGCGCTGGTGATCTCCACCGCGGCGGGCGTGATTGTGACTCGCGTCAGTACCGATCAGGACGTGGGCGAGCAGATGGTGGGGCAGCTCTTCAGCAACCCGCGCGTTATGCTGCTCTCCGCGGCGGTGCTGGGCCTGCTCGGTATGGTGCCGGGCATGCCAAACCTGGTATTCCTGCTGTTCACCGCTGCGCTGCTGGGGCTTGCCTGGTGGATGCGTGGCCGGGAAACGCAGCCTAAGGCAGAGCCTGCGCCGGTCAAAATGCCTGAGAACACCCAGGCGGTGGAAGCCACCTGGAACGACGTACAGCTCGAAGATTCGCTGGGGATGGAAGTGGGGTACCGCCTGATCCCGATGGTGGATTTCCAGCAGGATGGTGAGCTACTTGGCCGTATCCGCAGCATTCGTAAAAAATTCGCCCAGGATATGGGCTTCCTGCCGCCGGTGGTCCACATCCGGGACAATATGGATCTCCCGCCCGCGCGCTACCGCATCCTGATGAAAGGGGTGGAAATCGGCAGCGGTGATGCGTACCCCGGCCGCTGGCTGGCGATTAACCCGGGCACCGCCGCAGGCACGTTGCCGGGTGAGCAGACGACCGACCCGGCCTTTGGTCTGGCGGCAATCTGGATTGAGAGCGCCCTGAAAGAGCAGGCCCAGATTCAGGGTTACACGGTCGTTGAGGCCAGTACCGTGGTGGCGACGCACCTCAACCACCTGATTGGCCAGTTCTCTGCGGAACTGTTTGGTCGTCAGGAGGCGCAGCAGCTGCTCGACCGCGTAACGCAGGAGATGCCGAAGCTGACCGAAGATTTGGTGCCGGGCGTACTGACCTTAACCACCCTGCACAAAGTGCTGCAAAATCTGCTCGATGAGAAGGTGCCCATTCGCGATATGCGTACCATCCTTGAGACGCTGGCCGAACATGCGCCGCTGCAAAGCGATCCGCACGAACTGACGGCGGTGGTGCGCGTGGCGCTCGGACGCGCCATTACCCAGCAATGGTTCCCGGGAACCGGCGAAGTGCAGGTCATTGGCCTGGACACGCCGCTGGAACGTCTGCTGCTTCAGGCGTTGCAGGGCGGTGGCGGGCTGGAGCCGGGTCTGGCGGACAGATTACTGGCGCAAACCCAGGAGGCGCTGGCGCGTCAGGAGATGCTGGGCGCGCCGCCGGTGCTGCTGGTGAATCACGCGTTGCGTCCGTTGCTGTCGCGCTTCCTGCGCCGGAGCCTGAACCAGCTGGTGGTGCTGTCGAATATGGAGCTGTCCGATAACCGCAATATTCGCATGACGGCGACCATAGGAGGGAAATAATGCGTAAGTGGCTGTGGATCTTACTTTTCCCGCTGGCGGCGCAGGCCGCTGGCGAGGGGGCATGGCAGGCCAGCACTATCGGCTTAACGCTCAACCATCGGGGGGAGTCGATCTCCTCCCGTCCGCTGTCCGCCGCTGAGCCCGTGTCCGGGCAGATGACGCTGGTGGCCTGGAATTACACCCTGACGGGACCCACACCGGCCGGGTTGCGGGTGCGGCTGTGCTCGCTGACCCGCTGCGCGGAAATCGAGGGACAAAGTGGCACCACCCAGGCCTTCAACGGGGTGTCTGCTCAGGAGCCTTTACGCTTTATCTGGGAAGTGCCAGGCGGTGGACGTCTGATCCCGGCGCTGAAAGTTCAGCGCAACGAGGTGCTGGTCAACTACCGCTAATTGCCCGCCTTTTCGCCAGTCTTCAGGCATTTCTGAAGGCTGGCTCGCAAAATTGACCTTCCCTTTTGATACAAAGGAAACGCTGTTTTATAAATCAGTGACACGCGTATTGACACTCTTTGCGTTTTTGCCATTCACCACTTTGTGATGGCAGAAACAGAAAGGTATCAACAGGTCGATACTTTTACTGTAGCCGTGTAAAAACTCCCGGACGAGGTTGCTTACAGGGAGTCTCCCAAAACTGATTAGGGTTGACGGCAATGAAAACACGTAAAATTGGACTCGCAAATTATCTTGCTTACGGGTCAGGGGACTTCCTCGGGGCGGGGACTACCGCCCTGACGGCCGCCTGGCTTTTGTATTTTTATACCACCTTCTGTGGACTCACACCGATTGAAGCAACCTTTATCTTCGCTGCCGCAAGGGTGCTGGATGCGGTTGTCAGCCCGTTAATGGGCTTTTTGACCGATAACTTTGGCACCACCTGGCTGGGCAAGCGTTTTGGCCGTCGTAAGTTCTTCATCCTGCTCGGTATTCCCTGCGTTTTCAGCTACTCGCTGATGTGGGTAGGGGACATGAGTTTCTGGTACTACCTGCTGACCTATCTGATCTTTGATATCGTCTACACCATGATCCTGGTGCCGTACGAAACGCTGGTGCCGGAGATGACGGACGATTTCAAACAGAAAACAAAATTCTCAGGGGCGCGTATCTCTATGGCGCAGATGTCCGCCATTCTGGCCTCCTTCCTGCCGGGGATCCTGCTCACGCATTTCGGCAAAGACAACGCGATCTCCTTCTTCTATGCAAGCCTGGTCTTCTCCGTACTCTGCGCGCTGATGCTTACTTTCGTCTGGTTCTTCACCTGGGAGCGTCCGCGGGAAGAGTGGTCTGAAGCGGCCCTGCGCGCTGAAGAAGAGAAGAAAAAGCTGACCCTGGGCCAGAGCCTGAACCGTCTTTTTGTCGAATTAAGTTCGACGCTGCGCATCAAGATTTTCCGCCAGCATCTGGGGATGTACCTTGGCGGCTACATCGCCCAGGACGTCTTTAATGCGGTGTTCACCTATTACGTGGTATTTGTGCTGATGCAGGAGGCGTCAATGGCGTCCAACCTGCTGGGAACGATGGCCATCTTCCAGTTCCTTGCCGTGATCGGCATGATCCCGCTGTGCATTCGCTTCGGACCTGCGCCGTCTTACCGCATGGTGGTCGTGCTGTTTGGTCTGGCCTCGCTCTCTTACGCGGTGCTTTATTACGCGGGCCTGAGCGACGTTTACGCTCTGCTGCTGCTGATCTCTGCGGTTGCCGGTCTTGGCCGCGGGGGTATCAACTACGTACCGTGGAATACCTACACCTACATTGCTGACGTGGACGAAGTGATCACCGGTCAGCGTCGCGAAGGGATCTTCGCGGGCATCATGACGCTGACCCGTAAAGCGTCTCAGGCCGGTGCGGTGATGCTGGTGGGGATCGTGATGCAGATGTCGGGCTTTGTCAGCGGGCAAAAAGTACAGCCTGCGGAAGTGAGCCACACCATTCTGATGATCCTGAGCGTTGGCACTATTCTGGTGCTGTTCTGCGGCTTCCTTGTCTCCCTGCGCTTCAAACTCAATTTGCAGACTCACAGCACCCTGCGTGAAGAGACCGCGAAAATGCGCGAGTCCGGCCATGCGATGCCAGAGGCGGTGACCCCGCAGGCCCGCGCTACCGTGGAGATGCTGGCCGGACTGCCGTATGAATCCCTGTGGGGCAACAACAACATCGGTTATCTGAATCGCAATAAGCCGGCGGCCCCTTCGCTGAAGGATCGCGCGGTACTGAATTCGACATACAACAGAGGTTAAGATGATGAAAGTTTGGCCTGTCAAACATAGCCCGTTACTGCGTCAGCCTGAGCGCTTTATCGCCAGGGATGAGCTGAAATCACTGATTCAAAAGGTGACGCATAACCTGGTCAATATCCACGACAAAACGGGTGAGTTTTTGCTGCGGCTGGACGACGGGCGCGTGATCGACACCAAAGGCTGGGCCGGATGGGAATGGACCCACGGCGTCGGTTTATACGGTATCTGGCAGTATTACTGCCAGACCGGTGACGAAGGCATGCGCGAGATTATCGACAGCTGGTTTGCTGACCGTTTCGCTGAAGGCGCAACCACCAAAAACGTGAATACCATGTCGCCGTTCCTGACGCTGGCGTATCGCTACGAAGAGACCAAAAACCCGGCCTGGCTGCCGTGGCTGGAAAGCTGGGCGGAATGGGCGATGAATGAGATGCCGCGCACCGAACATGGCGGCATGCAGCACATCACCCTGGCGGAAGAGAACCATCAGCAGATGTGGGATGACACGCTGATGATGACGGTGCTGCCGCTGGCGAAAATCGGCAAGCTGCTGAACAAGCCGGAGTACGTCGAGGAGGCGATCTATCAGTTCCTGCTCCACGTACAGAACCTGATGGATCGGGAGACCGGGCTGTGGTTCCACGGCTGGAATTACGACGGCAATCACAACTTTGCCCGGGCACGCTGGGCGCGCGGCAACAGCTGGCTGACCATAGTGATCCCGGATTTCCTCGAGCTGGTGGATCTGCCGGAAAACAACGCCGTTCGTCGCTATCTGGTGCAGGTGCTGAACGCGCAGATCGCCGCGCTGGCAAAATGTCAGGACGAGAGCGGATTGTGGCATACGCTGCTGGACGATCCTGATTCTTATCTGGAGGCGTCGGCCACGGCAGGGTTTGCTTACGGCATTCTGAAAGCTGTGCGCAAGCGTTATGTCGGCGCAGAGTACGCAGAGGTGGCGGAGAAAGCGATTCGCGGCATCGTGCAAAACATATCGCCGGAAGGGGAGCTGCTGCAAACGTCCTTCGGGACGGGGATGGGAAGCGATCTGGCGTTTTACCGCCAGATACCGCTGACCTCGATGCCGTATGGCCAGGCAATGGCGATTCTGTGTCTGACGGAATATTTGCGGAAATATTTCTGATAATAAAAAACCCGGCGCTCGCCGGGTTTCTTTTTTACATACGTTCTACGGTTTCGATACCCAGGGTATCCAGACCGAGCTTCAGGGTCTTCGCCGTCAGCTGCGCCAGCTTCAGGCGGCTGTGGCGCACCGCTTCACTCTCGGCAGAGAGGATAGGGCAGTGTTCGTAGAAGCCAGAGAACAGACCGGCCAGATCGTACAGGTATGCACACATAACGTGCGGCGTACCGTCGCGCGCGACTACGGAGAGCGTCTCTTCGAACTGAAGCAGGCGGGCAGCCAGCTGTGCTTCACGGTCTTCGGTAAGGGTCACCGTAGCATTCGCCAGCACGCTTTCGTCGATATTGGCTTTACGGAAGACGGAGAGTACGCGGGTGTAAGCGTACTGCATGTATGGCGCCGTGTTGCCTTCAAACGCCAGCATGTTGTCCCAGTCGAAGATATAGTCGGTGGTACGGTTCTTGGAGAGATCCGCGTATTTCACCGCGCCGATCCCCACCGCGTTAGCCAGTTTTTCCAGCTCGTCTGCTGGCATATCCGGGTTCTTCTCGGCCACCAGGCGACGGGCGCGTTCCAGCGCTTCATCCAGCAGATCGGAAAGCTTCACGGTGCCGCCCGCACGGGTTTTGAACGGCTTACCGTCTATACCCAGCATCATGCCGAACATGTGGTGTTCCAGCGGCACGGAATCCGGCACATAACCCGCTTTACGCACGATAGTCCACGCCTGCATCAGGTGCTGGTGCTGGCGGGAGTCGATGTAGTACAGCACGCGATCCGCATGCAGGGTTTCGTAACGGTATTTCGCACAGGCGATGTCGGTGGTGGTGTAGAGATAGCCGCCATCCTTTTTCTGGACGATCACACCCATCGGTTCGCCTTCCTTGTTTTTATACTCATCAAGGAACACCACCGTTGCGCCTTCGCTTTCCACCGCCAGATTTTTAGCTTTCAGGTCCGCCACAATGCCTGGCAGCATCGGGTTATACAGGCTTTCACCCATCACGTCGTCACGGGTCAGGGTCACGTTCAGACGGTTATAGGTGAGCTGATTCTGGGACATGGTAATGTCCACCAGCTTGCGCCACATCTCGAGGAAGTACGGGTCGCCGCCTTGAAGTTTCACCACGTAGCTGCGCGCGCGCTCGGCGAAGGCTTCATCTTCGTCATAGTGCTTTTTGGCTTCACGGTAGAAACCTTCCAGGTCTGCCAGCGCCATTTCGCCTGCGTTTTCCTGCTGCTGCTTTTCCAGATACGCGATCAGCATGCCGAACTGCGTGCCCCAGTCGCCTACGTGGTTAGCGCGGATCACCTTGTGACCAAGGAACTCGAGGGTACGCACCGCCGCATCACCGATGATGGTGGAGCGCAGGTGACCGACGTGCATCTCTTTCGCCACGTTTGGCGCGGAGTAGTCAACCACCACGGTCTGCGCATCTGGCTGAGCCACGCCCAGGCGGTCAGACTTCAGCGCCGCGTCAACGTGGCTTGCCAGGAACGCAGGCTCAAGGAAAATGTTGATAAAGCCCGGACCGGCGATTTCGGTTTTGCTGGCGATTCCGGTGAGATCCAGATGCGTCAGTACCTGCTCAGCGAGCTGTCGCGGCGGCATGCCCAGTTTTTTAGCCACTGCCATCACGCCATTAGCCTGATAGTCGCCAAACTGTACTTTCGCTGACTGACGAACCTGTGGTTCGCAATCCGCAGGCGCACCTGCGGCAATCAGTGCCTGACTGACTTTTTCTGAGAGAAGAGCCTGAATATTCACCTGGATACCTTACGTTTTTGATGCGGGTAAAAAACACCCACGCCAGTTTAAGAATTTAGGGCGGGAGTATACTGCAAATGCCTTCGGGCGTCAGCCCTGCGGGGGGCGAAGATCGCTCAGAATCCAGGCGAAGACGGTATGCATAATCATGCAGTCGAAAAAACCGTGATTCTGCGGTTGGTCGACAGAGGGCAACAGAGTAAATTAGCGGCTTTGCGACACGAAACGAGACTGACCTATGGCGAACTGGCATACCATTGACGAACTGCATGATATTTCCGCAGATTTACCGCGCTTCACTCAGGCGTTCACAGAACTTGCCACCCGTCTCGGGCTGGATATCGCGCCGCTTGAGGCCGATCACATCTCTTTGCGCTGCCACCAGAATGCCACCGCCGAACGCTGGCGGCGTGGCTTTGAGCAGTGCGGAGAACTGCTGTCGGAGAATATCATTAACGGTCGCCCGATCTGCCTGTTCAAACTTCACGCGCCGGTAACGGTGGCGCACTGGCAATTCACCGTTGTGGAACTGCCCTGGCCAGGAGAGAAGCGTTATCCGCACGAAGGCTGGGAGCATATCGAAATTGTTCTGCCTGGGGAGCCCGAGACGCTGAACGCCCGTGCGCTGGCGCTGCTTTCCGACGAGGGGTTAAGCCAGCCGGGTATTTTCGTCAAAACCAGCTCGCCAAAAGGGGAGCGCGAACGCTTACCGAACCCTACGCTTGCCGTAACGGACGGCAACGTGACGGTGAAATTCCATCCCTGGACTATCGAGCAGATCGTCGCCAGCGAAGCGTAAGCATTGTGAGCGTCGATCCAGACATCAATCGGGCAACGTGCCACGATGGTACGTTGAGTGAAATTTAAGGAGGATGACATGGCGCTGCTGGAAATTTGTTGTTACAGCGTGGAGTGTGCCGTCACTGCGCAACGGCATGGGGCCGATCGCATCGAGCTTTGCGCGGCACCTAAAGAAGGGGGATTAACCCCGTCCTTTGGCGTGCTGAAATCAGCCCGCCAGGCCATCACCATTCCGGTGCACCCGATTATTCGCCCGCGCGGCGGTGATTTTTGTTATACGGCGGGTGAGTTCAGTGCCATGCTTGAGGATATCGCCCTCGTCCGTGATTCCGGTTTTCCGGGGCTGGTGATCGGTGTGCTGGACGAAGACGGCAACATCGATCTTCCGCGTATGCGTCAGGTCATGCGCGCCGCCCGGGGGATGGCGGTCACTTTTCATCGTGCGTTCGATATGTGTCAGGATCCGATACAAGCCTTTGATACGCTGGCAGAACTGGGCGTGGCGCGCGTTCTGACGTCGGGCCAGCAGTCCTCGGCTGAAAAAGGACTGAAATTAATTACGGAACTAAAAGCACATTCCGGTGTTCCAATAATCATGGCGGGCGCAGGAGTACGCGCCAGCAATCTGGAACTGTTTTTAAACGCAGGGGTGGAAGAGCTGCACAGCTCGGCGGGTAAATGGATACCTTCACCCATGCGTTATCGCAATACAGGGTTGTCAATGTCGACGGATGCTGAAGCGGATGAGTACTCGCGCTACGGTGTGGATGGAGAGTCGGTTGCGGTAATGAAATCGTTGATTGAACGTCATCACGTGTAGCAACGTACCGATTTTTACCGCGCATCATGTCGCCCAATATGATGCTTGCTTGTACCAGGCCCCTGCAAATTACACAGGGGCCTTTTTTTCTCCTTCATATTTCAAGCCGCAGCCGCGTTGGCCGCCTCGCTCACCCCGGTCACTTACTGATGTAAGCTCCCGGGGATTCGCTGCGTTGCCGCCTTGCTGCAACTTGAACTATTTTGGAGAAAACGTGCGACGCGTAGGCCGGGTAAGGCGCAGCCGCCACCCGGCTAAAGGCTACGGCTTGGTCGCAATCAATACCGCACGCATCGGGGCCGGATAGCCTTCGATGGTTTTACTGTGATCGTCCGGGTCGAGGAATTGCTCCAGCGATTCGGTGATCATCCAGTCGGTGCGGCGCTGTTCCTCAACTGACGTCACGCACACATCGGCGATGCGTACATCGACAAATCCACATTTCTCCAGCCAGTTCTTCAGCGCCAGCGCGGAAGGGATGAAGTAAACGTTGCGCATCTGCGCATAGCGATCGCCCGGCACCAGAACGGCATGTTCATCGCCTTCGATGACCAGCGTTTCCAGCACCAGTTCGCCGCCGCTGACCAGCTGATCTTTCAACTGCCAGAGATGCTCCAGCGGGGAACGACGGTGGTACAGCACGCCCATCGAGAAAACGGTATCAAACGCTTTCAGGGCAGGGAGTTGCTCGATACCCAGCGGCAGCAGGTGCGCACGCTGGTCGTTACCCAGCAGCTTACGCACCGCTTCAAACTGGCACAGGAACAGCTGCATCGGATCGATACCGACGGCCAGATGCGCGCCTGCGCCGATCATGCGCCACATGTGATAGCCGCTACCGCAGCCCACGTCCAGAATGGTGCGCCCGGTCAGGTCGGATAAATGCGGCAGAACGCGATCCCACTTCCAGTCAGAGCGCCACTCGGTGTTGATATTTACACCGTACAGCGAGAACGGCCCTTTGCGCCACGGCATCAGGTTACGCATCAGCGTTTCGATGCGGTTGATCTGCCCGGCCGGGAGCGGCTCTTCGCTCTCCGCCGTCACGCTGTGCAGCAAATCCAGACGATGAGGCGTCAGTTCAGGCAGAAACTCCACGGCGTTGGACCACTGCTTCAACAGACCATGCTGCTGATCGCGCTGCCAGGTGGCAATTTGCGCAGGCAGGGTTTCCAGCCAGTGGGAAAGGTGGTTTTTGGCAATCAGCTGATAGAAATTACCGAACTCGATCATGCTGCGTCTCCGGCTTTAAGCGCCACCAGAGAACCAAAGTTAAAGCACTGGAACCACAGTTCGCTGTGTTCAAATCCGGCTTTGCGCAGGCGCGCTTTGTGGGTTTCTACAGAATCCGTCAGCATGACGTTTTCAAGCATGCTGCGCTTCTGGCTGATCTCCAGCTCGCTGTAGCCATTTGCACGCTTGAAATCATGGTGCATGTTGAACAGCAGTTCGCCCACGCTGGCGTCTTCAAAGCTGAATTTCTCAGACAACACCAGCGCGCCGCCCGGGTTCAGGCCCTGATAAATTTTATCCAGCAACCGCTGACGATCGTCCGGCACCAGGAACTGAAGGGTAAAGTTCAGTACCACCATCGAGGCGTTCTGGATGTCGATATCGCGGATATCGCCTTCTACCACCTCCACAGGCGTAGGGGCTTTATACGCGTCAATGTGGCGACGGCAGCGTTCGACCATGGCCGGTGAGTTATCGACAGCCACAATCTTGCAGCCTTCGTGATGAACGTTACGACGAATAGACAGCGTTGCCGCTCCCAGCGAACAGCCCAGGTCATAGACCTGCGTGCCGGGTTGAACAAAACGCTCCGCCAGCATGCCGATCATGGAGATAATATTGGAATAACCGGGAACAGAGCGCTGGATCATATCCGGGAAGACTTCGGCTACCCGTTCATCAAAGGTCCAGTCGCCCAGGCTGGCGATAGGCGCGGAAAAAAGCGTGTCGCGATCTGACATAACGTAAAAATCCGGGAAAAATAAAGGGGCATATTGTGCGCTAATGGAAGGAGAAAACCAACTCCCACGGCATATACCAAAGGTTAGCCAGCACCATCAGCAAAAGCGAGCACCAGGTCGCGCTCATGCCGGAACGACGCCAGCGGATCAGGCGGTGGTGAAAACCATAATAATGCATCAAACGCCCTGCTATCAGCAGCAGCCCACAGACGTGCACCATCCAGGTTTCTGCGCCATCCATCTCCATTAACAGCAGTAAAATTAACGCGACGGGAATGTACTCGACCGCGTTGCCGTGGATGCGGATTGCGCTTTGTAGCTCAGAAAAGCCCCCGTCACCGTACGAGACGCGGTACTGCATTCTCAGGCGCACAACATCAAATGAAAACTTAATCAGCAGTAATGCACCTAACACCGCATACAGCGCGCTGACCATACTAACTCCCTGTTTTTGGCAGATGGCACGTCTCTATGATAGGGGGTGATTTCAGAAAAGAGAAGATTGTTGTGGGATGGACGGCGCGGGGCCAACCGACGGAACCGCCTGCTGCAAGGCCTGCCAGAGAGCATCGACCAGTTCAGGCGCCTGTGCGATATCCGGCGTATGTAAAAAAAGGTACGGCGTGATGGTGTGCTCCCATTTCGCCAGCGTTTGCAGCCAGACGGCGAACATCTCCTCATTTTGCTGCATGTTATCGCTGCCGATAAACCGGACCATCGGGTTCTGTGCCGTTACGATCGCGTGGACGGGCACTTTCGGTTTTTTGCGCTGGGCATCAACAACGGCTTCGCTGTGCGGGATTGCGCTATGTACGGGGCGGCTGTCGAGGATCACGCGGTTGACCGATCGTTCATGCAGGCCGCGATTGAGCGCTTTCTCCGCGTCGCCCTTGGCAAAGAATTCCGGATGCCTTACTTCTACGCCGTAGGTGAAGCCATGCGGCAGGGCGTCGAGAAACTGCCAGAGGGCAGGCAGGTCGCGCGGGCCAAACGTGGCGGGAAGCTGGAGCCAGTACTGGCCAATACGGTTGGCCAGAGGCGACATCCGGGTGAAAAACTCGTGGGTTAAATCATCGCAGTTGCGCAGCGCGGCGTTGTGGGAGATGGTCGCCGGGAATTTAAAGCAAAAGCGGAAGTCGTCGCTGGTTTGCTCGCGCCAGCGTTCGACGATCTCCGCGCGGGGCAGGGCGTACAGCGTGGTATTGCCCTCCACGCAGTTAAAGTGTCGGGCATACTCTTCAAGGCTGGTAATACCCAGGCGCACCCATTTCGGGTGCGACCACTGGGGCAGGCCCACGTACATCATAGCGCGCTGAGGATCTCATCCGTGCTGCGCACGCGACCGATACGCGGGAAGATATGGGTCATGCTGCCCTGGTGCTGATCCGCAGAGGCTGCGCTGCACGCATCTTCCGCGATCACCAGGTTAAAGCCCAGCTCCCAGGCGTTACGGGCGGTGGATTCCACACCGATGTTGGTGGAGATCCCGCACAGAATAATAGTGTCGATCCCGCGACGGCGCAGCTGGAGCTCCAGGTCGGTGCCGTAGAATGCGCCCCACTGGCGTTTGGTGACTTCTATATCGCTGTCGCGTTTACCGAGCGAGACAGGATATGTCCACCAGTTGTCCGGCAGCGCCTGCGCCGGGGCCTTGGCATCAACCGGCTGTTTTAACGCTTCGGCGAAATCAGCGGACCAGCCGACGCGCACCATAACAACAGGCGAGCCGCTGGCGCGGCATTTTTCTGCCAGGCGCGCAGCGCGGCTGACCACATCGTCAGCGGTGTGCGGACCACCGGCAAAAGGCAGAATGCCTTCCTGTAAATCAATGACCACAAGGGCGGTTTTGGTGGCATCAAGTGTAAACATCGTCACTCCCGTCAAATGATTGCTTTTCTACACCTTACGACGTGATGGCCTGTTATCGGTCGGATAATTTTGTTAATTTTTGTGAGAATAGGCAATAAGAGTTCAGCAAACGCGCGTCAGGCCGTGCTTCGCTCTTATCGTGCGGCAGAATTTCCAGTATAATAGCCGCCTTTTTTCATCCAGTTGTGACATACAGAAAGCTGCGACATCGTAGCCTGCGAGACAGGCGACAATCAGCCTGCGGCTAATTAAGGGATATCTCATGCGTACAGAATATTGCGGGCAGCTGCGTCAGTCCCACGTCGGGCAGCAGGTCACCCTGTGTGGTTGGGTCAATCGTCGTCGCGATCTTGGTAGCCTTATCTTTATTGATATGCGTGACCGCGAAGGTATCGTTCAGGTGTTCTTCGATCCGGATCGCGCTGATGCGTTGAAGCTGGCTTCTGAGCTGCGCAATGAGTTCTGCATTCAGGTGACGGGCACCGTGCGTGCGCGTGACGAGAAAAACGTCAACGCCGACATGGCGACCGGCGCTATCGAAGTGCTGGCGTCCGATCTGACGATCATCAACCGCGCGGAAGCGCTGCCGCTGGACTCCAACCACGTCAACACCGAAGAAGCGCGTCTGAAATACCGCTACCTGGATCTGCGTCGTCCGGAAATGGCTCAGCGCCTGAAAACCCGTGCGAAAATCACCAGCCTGGTGCGCCGTTTTATGGATGACCACGGTTTCCTTGATATCGAAACCCCGATGCTGACCAAAGCCACGCCGGAAGGCGCGCGTGACTACCTGGTGCCATCCCGCGTCCATAAAGGCAAATTCTACGCGCTGCCGCAGTCACCACAGCTGTTCAAACAGCTGCTGATGATGTCCGGCTTCGATCGCTACTATCAGATCGTGAAATGCTTCCGCGACGAAGACCTGCGCGCTGACCGTCAGCCAGAATTTACCCAGATCGATGTGGAAACCTCCTTCATGACCGCCGAGCAGGTGCGTGAGGTGATGGAAGCCCTGGTGCGTAGCCTGTGGAACGACGTGAAAGGCGTTGAGCTGGGCGATTTCCCTGTCATGACCTTCGCGGAAGCCGAGCGTCGCTACGGCTCCGACAAACCAGACCTGCGTAACCCAATGGAGCTGGTGGACGTGGCAGACCTGGTGAAAGCCGTTGAGTTCGCGGTCTTTGCTGGCCCGGCTAACGATCCGAAAGGCCGCGTGGCTGCCCTGCGCGTTCCGGGCGGTGCTGCCCTGAGCCGTAAGCAGATTGACGACTACGGCAACTTCATCAAGATCTACGGCGCGAAAGGTCTGGCCTATATTAAAGTAACCGAGCGTGCAAAAGGTCTGGAAGGCATCACCAGCCCGGTGGCGAAATTCCTGAATGCGGACATCGTGGAAGCGATCCTTGAGCGCACCGGCGCGCAGGACGGCGACATGATCTTCTTCGGTGCAGACAACAAGAAAGTGGTTGCGGATGCGATGGGCGCGCTGCGTCTGAAGCTCGGCAAAGACCTGAACCTGACCGACGAATGCAAATGGGCGCCGCTGTGGGTGATCGACTTCCCGATGTTTGAAGACGACGGTGAAGGCGGCCTGACCGCGATGCACCACCCGTTCACCTCGCCAAAAGAGATGACGGCGGCAGAGCTGAAAGCGTCGCCGGAAGACGCGGTGGCAAACGCCTACGATATGGTCATCAACGGCTACGAAGTGGGCGGCGGTTCCGTGCGTATTCACAGCGGTGAAATGCAGCAGACCGTGTTCGGCATTCTGGGCATTAACGAGCAGGAGCAGCGCGAGAAGTTTGGCTTCCTGCTGGACGCCCTGAAGTACGGTACCCCTCCGCACGCGGGTCTGGCCTTCGGTCTTGACCGTCTGACCATGCTGCTGACCGGCACCGACAACATCCGTGATGTGATCGCCTTCCCGAAAACCACCGCAGCGGCGTGTCTGATGACTGAAGCGCCAAGCTTTGCCAACCCGGCCGCGCTGGCTGAGCTGGGCATTGAGGTGGTGAAGAAGGAAGAGAAAAACTGATATGGCATATAAGCGTCCCGTTTCGGTTCTGGTGGTCATTTATGCAGAAGACACGAAGCGGGTGCTGATGTTGCAGCGGCGCGACGATCCGGATTTCTGGCAGTCGGTTACCGGCAGCCTGGAAGAGGGGGAGACCGCGCCGCAGGCCGCCGCGCGTGAAGTAAAGGAAGAGGTCGCCATTGATGTTGCTTACGAGCAACTGACCCTGAAGGACTGTCAGCGCACGGTGGAGTTTGAAATTTTTAGCCATTTACGTCATCGCTATGCACCGGGCATTGAGCGCAATACGGAATCGTGGTTCTGCCTTGCGCTTCCCCATGAGCGGGAGATCGTGTTCACGGAACACCTGACCTACCGCTGGGTGAATGCGGCGGATGCCGCCGCACTGACCAAGTCGTGGAGCAACCGGCAGGCGATTGAAGAATTTGTAATTAACGCTGCCTGAGAAGGCGCGATTTTTGGAGAACTTTTTATGGCAGGTCATAGTAAGTGGGCCAACACCAAACACCGCAAAGCGGCACAGGATGCCAAACGCGGTAAAATCTTTACCAAAATCATTCGTGAGCTGGTGACAGCGGCGCGTTTGGGCGGCGGCGATCCGGCCTCTAACCCACGTCTGCGCGCGGCGGTGGATAAAGCCCTGTCCAACAACATGACGCGTGACACCCTGAACCGTGCCATCGCACGTGGCGTGGGCGGTGATGAAGACGCGAACATGGAAACCATCATTTATGAAGGTTACGGTCCTGGCGGTACGGCGGTGATGGTTGAGTGTCTGTCCGACAACCGTAATCGTACCGTTGCGGAAGTGCGTCACGCGTTCACCAAAACTGGCGGCAACCTGGGCACTGACGGTTCTGTAGCGTACCTGTTCAGCAAAAAAGGCGTCATCTCCTTCGAGAAAGGCGACGAAGATGCGATCATGGAAGCGGCGCTGGAAGCCGGTGCGGAAGACGTGGTGACCTACGACGACGGTGCTATTGATGTTTACACCGCATGGGAAGAGATGGGTGCCGTGCGCGATGCGCTGGAAGCGGCTGGCCTGAAGGCGGATAACGCTGAAGTCTCCATGATCCCGTCTACCAAAGCGGACATGGATGCGGAAACCGCACCGAAACTGCTGCGTCTGATCGACATGCTCGAAGACTGCGACGACGTGCAGGAAGTGTATCACAACGGTGAAATCTCTGATGAGGTTGCAGCGACTCTCTGATGAGAGCCTGTAAACCGTTTACGGGAGACGCGTGATGTCGATTATTCTCGGGATTGACCCCGGCTCACGCGTCACCGGCTATGGCGTTATCCGTCAGGTGGGACGCCAGCTAACCTACCTCGGCAGCGGCTGTATTCGCACCAAAGTGGACGATCTGCCGTCGCGCCTGAAGCTCATCTATGCGGGCGTGTCGGAGATCATCACCCAGTTCCAGCCGGACTATTTCGCCATCGAGCAGGTCTTTATGGCGAAAAACGCTGACTCGGCGTTAAAGCTCGGTCAGGCGCGCGGCGTGGCGATTGTTGCCGCCGTGAACCAGGATCTGCCGGTGTTTGAGTACGCGGCCCGTCAGGTTAAGCAGACGGTGGTGGGCATTGGTAGCGCGGAGAAAAGCCAGGTACAGCACATGGTGCGTACCCTGCTGAAGCTCCCTGCGAACCCGCAGGCCGACGCCGCGGATGCGCTGGCCATTGCGATTACCCACTGTCACGTCAGCCAGAATGCGATGCAAATGAGCGACTCGCGGCTCAATCTGGCGCGAGGCAGGTTACGATAATGACAAATCAGGCTGGATGTTTATCCAGCCTTTTTTTATTATGTCGGCAGTTAATTTCTTCCAGAACGCAGGAGCGTCACGTGATAGGCAGACTCAGAGGCATCATCATTGAAAAACAACCCCCGTTAGTACTGCTGGAAGTGGGTGGCGTGGGCTATGAAGTCCATATGCCAATGACCTGCTTCTATGAGCTGCCGGAGGCGGGCAAAGAGGCGGTTGTCTTTACCCAGTTTGTGGTGCGTGAAGACGCTCAGCTGCTGTACGGCTTCAATAACAAACAGGAACGCACCCTGTTCCGCGAATTGATTAAAACCAACGGCGTCGGGCCGAAGCTGGCCCTGGCGATTCTGTCCGGTATGTCAGCGCCACAGTTTGTGAACGCCGTTGAGCGTGAAGATCCAGCTGCGTTAATTAAACTTCCGGGCATCGGGAAGAAAACCGCCGAGCGCCTGATTGTCGAGATGAAGGACCGCTTCAAAGGTCTGCATGGCGATCTGTTCACGCCGGCAGCCGATCTGGTGCTGACTTCCCCGGGCGCGCCTGCATCGGATGATGATGCCGAGCAGGAAGCGGTTGCCGCGCTGGTGGCGCTGGGCTATAAACCTCAGGAGGCCAGCCGGATGGTGAGCAAAATTGCTAAACCGGATGCCAGCAGTGAAACTCTGATTCGTGAAGCGCTGCGCGCTGCATTGTGAGGTAAAGGATGATTGAAGCAGACCGCCTGGTATCGGCAGGCACTATTCAGCCAGATGACGTGGTGGATCGCGCGATCCGTCCCAAATTGCTGGATGAGTACATCGGCCAGCCGCAGGTTCGTTCTCAGATGGAGATTTTCATCCAGGCGGCAAAGCTGCGCGGCGATGCGCTCGATCACCTGCTGATTTTTGGGCCGCCGGGGTTAGGTAAAACCACCCTGGCGAATATCGTCGCCAATGAAATGGGCGTTAACCTGCGTACCACCTCCGGCCCGGTACTGGAGAAAGCAGGGGACCTGGCGGCGATGCTGACCAACCTCGAACCGCATGACGTGCTGTTTATCGATGAGATCCACCGTCTTTCACCGGTGGTGGAGGAAGTGCTCTATCCGGCAATGGAGGATTACCAGCTGGATATCATGATCGGTGAAGGCCCGGCCGCGCGCTCGATCAAAATCGATCTGCCGCCGTTTACCCTGATTGGCGCCACGACCCGCGCCGGCTCTCTGACCTCTCCGCTACGCGACCGGTTTGGTATCGTGCAGCGTCTGGAGTTTTATCAGGTGCCTGACCTTCAGCATATTGTGGGCCGCAGCGCGCGCTACATGGGGCTGGATATGAGCGAAGAGGGGGCGTTTGAAGTGGCGAAGCGCTCCCGCGGTACGCCGCGTATCGCCAACCGCCTGCTGCGCCGGGTGCGTGACTTTGCCGAGGTGAAGCACGACGGCACCATATCGGCCGAGATCGCCGCCCAGGCGCTGGATATGCTGAATGTCGATGCCGAAGGCTTTGACTATATGGACCGTAAGCTGCTGCTGGCGGTGCTGGATAAGTTCTTTGGCGGGCCGGTAGGGCTGGATAACCTGGCGGCGGCAATTGGCGAAGAGCGTGAGACTATCGAGGACGTGCTGGAGCCGTATCTGATCCAGCAGGGCTTCTTACAGCGAACCCCACGTGGTCGTATGGCGACGGTGCGGGCGTGGAATCATTTCGGTATTACGCCGCCCGCGATGCCGTAAGTAGCGATAAATGGTAGCCCCGGTAAGCGAAGCGCCACCGGGGACATGCTGACTACTGCGCGGTCTTTTTCATCATACTGAAAATAAACAACACCGCCGCGCACAGTACCACCGACGGCCCCGCTGGCGTGTCATAAAACGCCGAGAAGGTTAACCCGCCCGTCACCGCAATCATTCCGATAATCACCGCGATACCGGCCATTTGCTCCGGCGTACGCGCAAAACGGCGCGCAGTGGCGGCAGGAATTATCAGCAGCGACGTGATGATCAGCGCGCCAACAAATTTCATCGCCACGCCGATGGTTAACGCCGTCACCAGCATCAACAGCAGCTTCACGCGCTGAAGCTTCACGCCATCGACAAAGGCCAGATCCGGACTGACGGTCATAGCCAGTAAATTCCGCCACTGCCACAGCAGGATCCCGAGCACCACCGCCACGCCAATGGCAATGGAAATGAGATCTTCGGGCGTGACGGCCAGCAGATCGCCAAACAGGTAGGCCATCAGATCTACGCGGATGTTTGACATCAGGCTCACTACCACCAGGCCCAGCGACAGGGCGCTGTGCGCCATAATGCCGAGCAGGGTATCAATTGCCAGGTGAGGGCGTTTTTCCAGCCAGACCAGACCGGCAGCCAGCAGCAGCGTGACGACAATCACCGCATAAAATGGGTTCACGTCCAGTAACAAACCAAACGCCACACCCAGCAATGAAGCATGGGCCAGCGTATCGCCGAAATAGGACATTCTGCGCCAGACGACAAACGAGCCGAGTGGACCCGCGGCGCAGGCAAGCATAATCCCGGCCAGCCAGCCGGGCAGTAACAGTTCAATCATGAGTGTCCATTTCCCCGACGCAGGACGATTCGTCCCTGTAAATCATGGCGGTGATTGTGATTATGACGATAGATGCCCAGCTGCTCGGCGCCACGATGGCCAAACATAGAGATAAATTCCGGATGCATTGACACCACTTCCGGCGTGCCGGAACAACAAATGTGATGGTTCAGGCACAGCACTTCGTCGGTTTTGGCCATCACCAGATGCAGATCATGGGACACCATCAGCACCGCGCAGTTTAGCTCCCGACGGAGCTGGTCAATCAGATCGTACAGCGCAACCTGACCGTTGACGTCAACACCCTGCGTCGGCTCGTCCAGGACCAGCAGCTGAGGGCTGCTGAGCAGGGCGCGGGCAAGTAATACGCGCTGGGTTTCACCGCCCGACAGCTTTTGCAAGGGCGCCTCAACAAGATGTCCCGCCTGAACGCGTTTCAGCGCCGGGAGGATATCCGCTTTACGCGTACCGGGACGGAGGCGCAGGAAGCGGCTCACCGTCAGGGGCAGGGTGGCATCGAGGTGTAATTTTTGCGGCACATAGCCGATACGCAACTTGTCTTGGCGGACGATAACACCTGCGTCAGGGGCTACCAGGCCTAATACGACGCGTACCAGCGTCGACTTGCCTGCACCGTTAGGGCCGAGCAGCGTGAGTATTTTGCCGGGCTTCAGATTCAGCGACACCTCAGAAAGGACGCGGCGCTGGCCGAATGAGACCGAAACATTTTCAAGAGAAACTAAAGTCGTCATGTCAATTTAAGCTTGCAGAAGTCATCGAATGTTATAATATCACATTCCACGCATTCATTACGATGATTAGTCGCATTATGTTACAGAAAAATACGCTTCTTTTCGCAGCTTTATCCGCTGCTCTTTGGGGTACAACAGCACAAGATGTTAACGCCGCCGTTGTCGCTTCGCTTAAACCGCTTGGATTTATCGCCTCTGCCATCGCGGATGGGGTCACTGAGACCCAGGTTCTGCTGCCTGATGGTGCTTCCGAGCATGATTATTCCCTGCGTCCATCTGATGTAAAACGCTTACAGAACGCGGACTTAGTCGTCTGGATTGGTCCTGAGATGGAAGCGTTCATGCAGAAGTCAGCCAGTCAGCTTCCCGCTGAGAAACAGGTGACGATTGCCGGGCTGTCCGGCGTGAAACCGTTACTCATGAAAGGAGCTGAGGACGAGGGTGACGAACACGACCACGACCATGCTCACGGTGAAAAAGGTGACGACCATCACCATCACGGCGAATACAACATGCATCTCTGGCTCTCCCCAGAGATAGCGCGGCTTACAGCGGTTGCAATCCACGACAAATTAGTGGAACTTATGCCGCAAAGTCGAATCAAACTCGACGCCAACCTGAAGGATTTTGAGGCTCAATTAGCTGCAACCGACAAACAGGTAGGTAACGAGCTCGCACCGCTTAAAGGAAAAGGGTACTTCGTTTTTCATGATGCCTACGGGTATTACGAGAAACATTACGGTCTGACCCCGCTGGGGCATTTTACCGTCAACCCTGAAATTCAGCCTGGTGCGCAGCGTTTACATGAAATCAGAACACAGTTGGTTGAGCAAAAAGCGACATGCGTTTTTGCTGAGCCACAGTTCAGGCCAGCGGTCGTAGAAGCCGTGGCCAGGGGAACATCCGTGCGCATGGGAACCCTTGACCCGCTAGGTACGAACATCCAGTTGAGCAAAGCGAGCTATTCGCAGTTCCTCAGCCAACTGGCGAATCAGTATGCGAGCTGCCTGAAAGGAGATTAACGAGGAAGTGAATACGTGCAACAGATAGCCCGCTCTGTCGCCCTGGCATTTAACAATCTGCCTCGACCCCACCGCGTTATGCTGGGGTCGCTTACAGTTCTCACATTAGCGGTCGCCGTCTGGCGGCCCTATGTTTACCACCCGAGTTCCGCCCCAATCATTAAAACCATCGAACTGGAGAAGAGCGAGATCCGCTCTCTGCTGCCTGAGGCCAGCGAGCCTATCGATCAGGCCGCTCAGGAAGATGAAGCGATTCCCCAGGATGAGCTGGATGACAAGATCCAGAATGAAGCCGGCATTCATGAATATGTTGTTTCTACTGGTGATACGCTGAGCAGCGTCCTGAACCAGTACGGTATCGACATGGGCAACATCAGCCAGCTCGCCGCATCCGATAAAGAGCTGCGTAACCTGAAAATTGGTCAGCAGCTTTCCTGGACCCTAACGCCCGACGGCGATCTGCAACGTCTGACCTGGGAGATGTCCCGTCGCGAAACCCGTACCTACGATCGCACTGCAAACGGTTTCAAAATGACCAGCGAATTGCAGCAGGGCGACTGGGTTAACAGCGTCATGAAAGGAACCGTCGGCGGCAGCTTTGTTTCCAGCGCACGCGATGCCGGCCTGACCAGCGCTGAAATCAGCTCGGTGATCAAAGCCATGCAGTGGCAGATGGATTTCCGCAAACTGAAAAAAGGCGATCAGTTCTCTGTCCTGATGTCCCGCGAAATGCTGGACGGTAAGCGCGAGCAGAGCCAGCTGGTGGGCGTTCGTCTGCGTTCAGACGGCAAAGACTACTACGCTATTCGCGCGGAAGACGGTAAGTTCTATGACCGCAGCGGTACGGGTCTGGCAAAAGGCTTCCTGCGTTTCCCAACGGCGAAACAGTTCCGCGTCTCCTCCAACTTTAACCCGCGTCGTCTGAACCCGGTAACTGGCCGCGTAGCGCCGCACCGTGGCGTTGACTTCGCCATGCCGCAGGGCACGCCAGTGCTGGCGGTAGGGGATGGTGAAGTGGTCATGGCGAAACGCAGCGGTGCTGCTGGCTACTACGTTGCTATTCGTCACGGTCGTACGTACACCACCCGCTACATGCACCTGCGTAAACTGCTGGTCAAACCGGGCCAGAAAGTGAAACGTGGCGATCGCATCGCGCTGTCCGGTAACACCGGCCGGTCGACGGGGCCGCACCTGCACTACGAAGTGTGGATCAACCAGCAGGCGGTTAACCCGCTGACGGCAAAACTGCCGCGCACCGAAGGGCTGACCGGCAAAGATCGCAAAGATTACCTGGCGCAGGTGAAAGAGGTGATGCCGCAGCTGCGCTTCGACTAAGCTCTCCTGATTTAAAAAGCCGGCGTCAGTATGCGCCGGCTTTTTCTTTTGTGCGCGGGCGGCAGCCTCGCTACACTATCCGAATATATTTTTGCGTCACCAGACCCTGGAACCCGCATGGAAACCAAAAAAAACAATATTGAGTACATTCCCGAGTTTGAAAAATCTTTTCGCCACCCGCGTAACTGGGGCGCCTGGCTTGGCGTATACGCGTTTGCTGGCATGGCGTTGCTACCTGCTTCCCTCCGCGATCCGGTGCTCGGCAAAGTGGGGCGCCTGGCAGGGCGCTTAGGTAAAAGCGCACGCCGCCGCGCGCAAATAAATCTGTTGTACTGTTTTCCGGATAAAAGCGACGCCGAACGCGAAGCAATCATTGATGACATGTATACCACCGCGCCACAGGCCATGGCGATGATGGCGGAACTGGCGCTGAAAGGGCCGGAGAAGATCGTCGAACGCGTTGACTGGAAAGGGCTGGAGATCATCGACGAGATGCGTCGCAATGATGAAAAGGTGATTTTCCTGGTGCCGCACGGCTGGGGGGTAGACATTCCGGCGATGTTAATGGCGTCGCAGGGCCAGAAAATGGCGGCGATGTTCCATAATCAGGGAAACAAAATCTACGACTTCGTCTGGAATACCGTGCGCCGTCGCTTTGGCGGGCGTTTGCACGCCCGAAACGATGGCATTAAGCCTTTCATTCAGTCGGTACGTCAGGGTTACTGGGGCTACTATCTGCCCGATCAGGACCACGGCCCGGAACACAGCGAGTTTGTCGATTTCTTCGCAACCTATAAAGCTACGCTACCCGCGATTGGTCGCCTGATGAAAGTCTGCCGCGCCCGCGTGATCCCACTGTTCCCGGTTTATGACGGTAAAACGCATCGCCTGAGCATTGAGGTACGTCCGCCGATGGACGATCTGCTGACCGCAGACGATCACACCATCGCACGTCGCATGAATGAAGAGGTGGAGGTGCTGGTGGGGCCGCATAAGGAGCAATATACGTGGATCCTGAAGCTGCTCAAAACGCGTAAACCTGGCGAAACAGAGCCGTACAAGCGTAAAGAGCTTTTCCCGAAGAAATAGGAAACCTTCACCCCTCTCCCCTTAGGGGAGAGGGGATTGGAGCTTACTCTACGGTCAGTACGCGGGTGGTATTGGTTGAGCCGATGGTGCTCATCACGTCACCCTGCGTCACGATAACGATATCACCGGATACCAGATAACCTTTGTCGCGCAGCAGGTTCACGGCATCGTGCGCGGCGGCCACGCCGTCGTTGGTGCTGTCGAAGTATACTGGCGTCACGCCGCGATACAGCGCCGTCAGGTTCAGCGTACGCTCGTGACGGGACATGGCGAAGATCGGCAGACCGGAGCTGATACGGGACGTCATTAGCGCGGTACGGCCAGATTCGGTCATGGTGATGATCGCCGTGACCCCTTTCAGGTGGTTGGCTGCGTACATCGCAGACATCGCAATCGCTTCTTCCACGTTGTCGAACTGAATGTCCAGACGGTGTTTAGAGACGTTAATGCTTGGGATCTTCTCTGCACCCAGGCACACGCGCGCCATGGCGGCCACGGTTTCTGCCGGATACTGACCTGCCGCGGTTTCCGCTGACAGCATCACCGCATCGGTACCATCCAGCACGGCGTTCGCCACGTCCATGACTTCCGCACGGGTTGGCATTGGGTTGGTGATCATGGATTCCATCATCTGGGTGGCGGTGATCACCGCGCGGTTCAGCTGACGCGCGCGACGGATCAGCGCTTTCTGGATACCGACCAGTTCAGGGTCGCCAATTTCCACGCCCAGGTCACCACGGGCAACCATCACCACGTCAGACGCCAGGATCACGTCGTCCATCGCGTCCTGATCGCAGACCGCTTCAGCGCGTTCCACTTTCGCAACGATTTTCGCATCGCAGCCTGCATCGCGCGCCAGGCGGCGAGCATAGTTCAGATCTTCGCCGCAGCGCGGGAAGGAGACGGCCAGGTAATCCACGCCGATCTGCGCTGCGGTCACGATATCCGCTTTGTCTTTATCGGTCAGCGCTTCGGCAGACAGGCCACCGCCGAGTTTGTTGATGCCTTTGTTGTTGGAGAGCGGGCCGCCGACGGTCACTTCGGTGAATACCTTCATACCCTGAACTTCCAGCACTTTCAGCTGTACGCGTCCGTCGTCCAGCAGCAGGATGTCGCCAGGCACAACGTCAGCAGGCAGACCTTTGTAGTCGATACCCACTTTTTCCTTATCGCCTTCGCCTTTGCTCAGGTTGGCATCCAGCAGGAATTTATCGCCGATGTTGAGGAAGACTTTGCCTTCTTTAAAGGTCGATACGCGGATTTTTGGACCTTGCAGGTCACCGAGGATAGCAACATGGCGGCCCAGTTTAGCTGCGATTTCACGCACTTTGTCGGCACGTAATTTATGGTCTTCTGGCGTACCGTGAGAGAAGTTCATGCGCACCACGTTGGCACCCGCGGCGATAATCTTTTCGAGGTTATTATCGCGGTCGGTGGCCGGGCCTAAGGTGGTGACGATCTTGGTTCTGCGAAGCCTTCTGGACATGTAATACTCCGTTGACTGAAACAACTTTGGTGTTGCGTGAACATAGAATCGGCCTTCATCTATCGCAAGGCAGTAGCGAGGGGACCGAATGCCGTAAATCGTACATCGTAGTTATTAGGGAACATCGCTCTTTATAAGCAATTCTTTATCAAAACGCGATTCTTTCAGGGCTTCCTTGACCCGCTTCAAGTTATCCCGGAATTTTGCGCCCCGGCGTAAGGTAAAACCGGTCGCCAGCACGTCGATGACCGTCAACTGCGCCAGGCGGGAGACCATCGGCATGTACATGTCGGTGTCCTCCGGTACGTCCAGGGTAATGGCGAGCGTCGCTTCCCGGGCCAGCGGCGTACCTGCCGTCGTCAGGGCGATGACCATCGCATCGTTGTCACGCGCGAGCTGCGCCAGCTCCACCTGGCTCTTGGTGCGGCCCGTATGGGAGATGAGTACCACGACATCATCTTCACTACAATTCATACAGCTCATGCGTTGCAGCACAATGTCATCGGAGTAAATCACCGGCACGTTAAAGCGAAAGAACTTATTCATGGCGTCATGCGCCACGGCGGCGGACGAGCCAAGGCCAAAGAAGGCAATCCGTTTGGCCTGCGTGAGAAGATCGACCGCGCGATTCACTGAACTCATGTCCAGAGACTGGCGAACGTGGTCGAGCGTGGCCATAGCCGATTCAAATATTTTTGCGGTGTAAGCATCAACGCTGTCGTCTTCATCTACATTGCGATTAACATACGGGGTGCCGTTTGCCAGACTTTGGGCCAGATGCAGTTTAAAATCAGGAAAGCCGCGCGTGTCCAGACTACGACAGAATCGATTGACCGTCGGTTCGCTGACGCCCGATTCCTGTGCCAGAGCGGCGATGCTTGAATGAATCGCCTGAGCGGGCGCGGCGAGAATAACTTCAGCCACTTTGCGCTCGGATTTGCTAAGGTGTTCCAGTTGAAACTGGATTTTTTCCAGCATGTTCATTGTTAACAAGACGCTCATGAGGGCATAAACGATTTCATAAAGAGATGAAATCTTGATTCGATTTAGCCGATATTACCCCCGGGACTCCCGAAAGGGTAATCGTCGACAAGAAATGTTGTTGTTTTTTTTCATTACTTGATCGACGTCGGGTTTTGCTCTGACCCTGTTGCGCAAAGAATCGACGTTTGTTGCGTCATCAGACGGGCGTAATGGCCCGGGCGACGAAAAATTACCGTATCGCACGCGACGTTAAGCGCTAATGGTTTCAGGAAACGCGTAAAAGCAGTACAGTGCATTGTAATAAAATTACAACGATACCTGGCAGAGTACCAGGCGATCTAACTGAGGAGAATGACATGGCGGTAACGCAAACAGCCCAGGCATGTGACCTGGTCATTTTCGGCGCTAAAGGCGATCTTGCACGCCGAAAATTGCTGCCTTCCCTGTATCAGCTCGAAAAAGCGGGCCAGATCCATCCCGATACCCGGATCCTTGGGGTAGGACGCGCAGACTGGGATAAGGAGGCTTATACCAAAGTCGTGCGCGAGGCGCTCGAAACGTTCATGAAAGAGAAAATCGATGAAAGCCTTTGGGATAAGCTGAGCGGGCGTCTCGATTTCTGCAACCTGGACGTCAACGATGTAGGCGCCTTTACCCGTCTGGGTGAAATGCTTGACCAGGAAAATCGTGTCACTATTAACTATTTCGCCATGCCGCCAAGCACCTTCGGCGCCATCTGCAAAGGTCTGGGCGAGGCGAAGCTGAACGCCAAACCGGCGCGCGTGGTGATGGAGAAACCGCTGGGTACGTCGCTGGCGACCTCGCGTGAAATCAACGACCAGGTGGGCGAGTTCTTTGAGGAGTGTCAGGTTTACCGTATTGACCACTATCTGGGCAAAGAGACGGTACTGAACCTGCTGGCGCTGCGTTTTGCCAACTCCCTGTTCGTGAACAACTGGGACAACCGCACTATCGACCACGTGGAAATTACCGTGGCGGAAGAGGTGGGCATCGAAGGCCGTTGGGGCTACTTCGACCAGGCCGGCCAGATGCGTGACATGATCCAGAACCACCTGCTGCAAATTCTGTGCATGATTGCCATGTCTCCACCGTCAGATCTGACGGCCGACAGCATTCGTGACGCCAAAGTGAAAGTGCTGAAATCACTGCGCCGTATTGACCGCTCCAACGTGCGTGAGAAAACCGTGCGCGGCCAGTACACCGCAGGTTTTGCCCAGGGGAAAAAAGTTCCTGGCTATCTGGAAGAAGAGGGCGCGAACAAGTCCAGCAACACCGAGACGTTTGTGGCGATCCGTGTGGATATCGACGACTGGCGCTGGGCCGGTGTGCCGTTCTACCTGCGTACCGGTAAACGTCTGCCAGCAAAATGCTCCGAAGTGGTGGTCTACTTCAAAAATCCGGAACTGAACCTGTTCAAAGAATCCTGGCAGGAACTGCCGCAGAACAAACTGACCATCCGTCTGCAACCGGACGAGGGTGTGGATATTCAGATCCTCAACAAAGTGCCGGGCCTTGATCACAAACACAACCTGCAAACTACCAAGCTGGACCTGAGCTACTCTGAAACCTTCAACCAGACGCATCTCGCCGATGCTTACGAGCGTCTGCTGCTGGAAACCATGCGTGGTATCCAGGCGCTGTTCGTCCGCCGCGATGAAGTGGAAGAGGCGTGGAAGTGGGTCGACTCTATCACCGAAGCGTGGGCAGCCGATCAGGACGCGCCAAAACCGTATCAGGCGGGAACATGGGGACCTGTCGCCTCCGTTGCGATGATCACCCGTGATGGACGCTCCTGGAACGAGTTTGAATAACCACTTTCTCTAGCCCAAAGGTGTTATTTTACCGGTAACATGATCTAACACAGCAAGTGGCATAATTTTTATCTTTTAAGCTCCGCGTGGATTCACCCGCGGAGCTTTTTTTATTACACTCCCTTCAGACATTTTGCCCCTGTGCTCCGGATATCAGGCGTTTCAGCGTTGTTAACAACCGTCAGAAACTGTGTAAACTCCCGAGCCTGGACAGATAAATTAGAGGAGCTTTTATGAATCCGACATTGTTACGCGTAACACAACGCATCGTTGAACGCTCGAAAGAGACCCGTGCTGCCTACCTTGCCCGCATCGAACAGGCGAAGAGTGAAACTGTCCATCGCTCTCAGCTGGCCTGCGGGAATCTGGCCCACGGCTTTGCGGCCTGCCAGCCTGGTGATAAAGACGCGCTGAAAAGCATGTTGCGTAACAATATCGCCATCATTACCTCCTATAACGACATGCTTTCAGCCCACCAGCCGTATGAGGCCTACCCGGCTATCATCCGCAATGCGCTGCACAGCGTGAACGCGGTGGGCCAGGTTGCAGGCGGCGTGCCGGCCATGTGTGATGGCGTAACCCAGGGCCAGGACGGTATGGAGCTGTCCTTGCTGAGCCGCGAAGTGATCGCCATGTCGGCGGCAGTGGGCCTCTCTCACAACATGTTTGATGGCGCGCTCTATCTGGGCGTGTGCGACAAAATCGTCCCGGGGCTGGTGATGGCCGCGCTGTCGTTTGGCCATCTGCCAGCGATTTTTGTGCCGTCAGGCCCGATGGCTAGTGGTCTGCCAAACAAGGAAAAAGTCCGTATCCGCCAGCTGTATGCCGAAGGAAAAGCGGACCGTCAGGCACTGCTGGAAGCGGAAGCCGCGTCCTATCATGCGCCGGGCACCTGTACGTTCTACGGTACGGCCAACACCAACCAGATGGTGGTGGAGTTTATGGGTATGCAGCTGCCGGGCTCGTCGTTCATCCAGCCGGATGCGCCACTGCGTAAAGCGCTGACCGAAGCCGCAGCCCGTCAGGTGACGCGCCTGACCGGTAACGGCAACGAGTGGATGCCAATGGGCAAAATGGTGGATGAAAAAGTCATCGTAAACGGGATTGTCGCCCTGCTGGCGACCGGCGGTTCAACCAACCATACCATGCACCTTGTCGCGATGGCGCGCGCGGCGGGCATTCTGATCAACTGGGATGACTTCTCCGATATCTCCTCCGTGGTACCGCTGATGGCGCGTCTGTACCCGAACGGTCCGGCGGACATCAACCACTTCCAGGCCGCGGGCGGCGTGCCGGTGCTGATGCGCGAGCTGCTGAAAGGCGGCCTGCTGCATGAGGATGTCAACACGGTGGCGGGCTTTGGCCTGCATCGCTATACCCTTGAACCCTGGCTGAACAACGGTGAGCTGGACTGGCGCGAAGGGGCGAGCGACTCGCTCGATCCTCAGGTTATCGCAACCTTCGAACAGCCGTTCTCTCCTCACGGCGGCACCAAAGTGCTGAGCGGTAACCTTGGACGTGCCGTGATGAAAACCTCTGCCGTGCCGGAAGAGAATCAGGTTATCGAAGCCCCGGCGGTGGTGTTTGAAAGCCAGCACGACGTTTTACCTGCCTTTGACGCGGGTCTGCTTGATAAAGACTGTGTGGTCGTGGTGCGTCATCAGGGACCAAAAGCGAACGGGATGCCAGAATTACATAAACTTATGCCGCCGCTTGGTGTATTATTGGACCGCCGTTTCAAAATCGCACTGGTAACCGATGGACGCCTTTCAGGGGCATCCGGTAAAGTGCCTTCAGCGATTCATGTCACCCCGGAAGCCTACGACGGCGGCCTGCTGGCGAAAGTGCGTGATGGTGACATGATCCGCGTTAACGGTCAGACAGGCGAGTTAACCCTGCTGGTGGATGAAGCAGAGCTGGCGGCGCGTCAGCCACATATTCCTGACCTGAGCGCGTCACGCGTGGGTACCGGACGCGAAATGTTTGGTGCGTTGCGTGAGAAACTCTCCGGTGCGGAGCAGGGCGCAACCTGTATTACGTTTTAAGACGACTTGATTTTAACGATCTGGCGAGAGAAAACTCTGATGAAAAACTGGAAAACAAGTGCAGAAGCAATCCTGACCACTGGCCCTGTCGTGCCGGTTATTGTGGTAAACAAACTGGAGCACGCTGTCCCAATGGCGAAGGCACTGGTTGCGGGTGGCGTTCGCGTTCTGGAAGTGACCCTGCGTACCGCCTGTGCGATGGATGCGATCCGTGCTATCGCCAAAGAAGTGCCGGAAGCGATCATTGGTGCCGGTACGGTTCTGAATGCGCAGCAGCTGGCGGAAGTGACCGAAGCGGGCGCACAGTTTGCCATCAGCCCGGGGCTGACTGAGCCGCTACTGAAAGCCGCAACCGAAGGTTCTATTCCGCTGATCCCGGGTATCAGCACCGTTTCTGAACTGATGCTGGGCATGGACTACGGCCTGAAAGAGTTCAAATTCTTCCCGGCTGAAGCGAACGGCGGCACCAAAGCGTTGCAGGCCATTGCGGGCCCATTCTCCCAGGTGCGTTTCTGCCCAACGGGCGGCATCTCTCCGGCCAACTACCGTGACTATCTGGCGCTGAAAAGCGTGCTGTGCATCGGCGGCTCCTGGCTGGTTCCGGCGGATGCGCTGGAAGCAGGCGACTGGGATCGCATCACTAAACTGGCTCGCGAAGCGGTAGAAGGCGCGAAACAGTAAGTTTGTTTGCCGGGTGTCGGCTGCGCCTAACCCGGCCAGCCAGACAGTTAAAACGGGCCTTTCGGCCCGTTTTTTTATCCTGCTACGCTGACGTTCGCAGCCGCTCTTTTTGCTCTCGCGACGGCTTCGTCCACATTTTCCCCGGTCGCTAATGCCACGCCCAGACGACGGCTTCCGTCGATCTCCGGTTTGCCGAACAGCCGGACCTGCAAGCCTGCGCCAACCGCACCTTCGACGTTATCAAAGGTGACATTCTGGCTGGTCAGCTGCGGCAGGATCACCGCCGAGGCTGCCGGGCCGTACTGACGGATGCCGCCAACCGGCAGGCCGAGGAAAGCGCGTACATGCAGCGCGAACTCAGAGAGATCCTGTGAAATCAGCGTAACCATCCCGGTATCGTGCGGACGAGGGGAGACTTCGCTGAAGATCACCTCGTCGCCGCAAACAAACAATTCCACGCCGAACAGGCCGTAGCCGCCCAGCGCCAGCACCGTCTTGCGGGCGATCTCCTGTGCGCGTGCCAGCGCCAGCGCGCTCATCTGCTGCGGCTGCCAGGATTCGCGATAATCGCCGTCTTCCTGCCGATGACCAATCGGGTCGCAGAAATAAACGCCATCCACGGCGCTGACGGTGAGCAGGGTAATTTCAAAATCAAACTTCACCACGCCTTCCACGATGACGCGCCCGGCCCCGGCTCGGCCTCCCTGCTGGGCATAGTCCCAGGCGTTGTCCAGCGTGCTGCTGTCGCGGATAAAGCTCTGCCCTTTGCCGGAGGAGCTCATTACCGGCTTAATGATGCACGGGTAGCCAATCTCCTCTACGGCCTGGAGAAACGCAGCTTTATCCCCGGCAAAACGGTAGCTGGAGGTCGGGAGCTGTAATTCTTCTGCCGCCAGGCGACGAATGCCTTCCCGGTTCATGGTCAGTTTTGCCGCAGTGGCGCAGGGCACCACGCGCTGGCCTTCCTGTTCAAGGGCAATCAACATCTCAGTGGCAATGGCCTCAATTTCAGGTACCACGAAATCCGGTTTTTCGTCGGCAATTAACCCCCGCAGCGCATTACCGTCAAGCATATCGATGACGTGCGAGCGATGCGCGACGTGCATGGCGGGCGCATTCGCGTAACGGTCCACCGCAATCACTTCCACACCTAAACGCTGGCATTCAATGGCCACTTCTTTACCCAGTTCACCCGATCCCAACAGCATGACGCGCGTCGCGGCGGGACGCAGCGCGGTTCCTAAACGAGTCATAAAAATCCCCCTGAAAAAGATGCGGGCAGTATAAACGAAAACGTTTGCGTCTGTCTTGTATGGGAATAACCGGACAGCAGGGAAATTTGCGCTTCTTTAGTACTGACAGACATTTCCTGACACCAGCTCGCTTAGGCTGTGAAGGTTACGCACTGTTACGTGAGGAAAAATATGTCAGGCTGGATGAATCAACTGCAATCCCTGTTGGGACAAAAAGGCTCGTCGTCCGGCGAGCAGGGTCTGAGCAAGCTGCTGGTGCCGGGTGCGCTCGGCGGGCTGGCCGGTTTGCTGGTTGCCAATAAATCATCGCGGAAACTGCTTACCAAATACGGTACCGGCGCGCTGCTGGCGGGCGGAGGGGCTATTGCAGGCTCCGTCTTATGGAACAAATACAAAGACAAGGTGCGCAGCGCGCATCAGGATGAACCGCAGTACGGGAAGCAGGTATCGCCGTTAGATTTACGCACCGAGCGGTTGATCCTCGCCCTGGTCTTTGCGGCCAAGAGCGACGGGCATATTGATGCCAGTGAACGTGCCGCAATTGAACAGCAGATGCGGGAAGCGGGCGTTGAGGAACAGGGCAGGGCGCTGGTGGCGCAGGCCATCGAACAGCCGCTTGATCCGCAGCGTCTGGCGCAAAGCGTGAAAAACGAAGAAGAGGCGCTGGAACTCTATTTTCTGAGCTGTGCCGCCATCGATATCGATCACTTTATGGAGCGCAGCTACCTGAACGCCCTGGGCGATGCGCTGAAGATCCCACAGGACGTTCGTGAGGGAATTGAGCAGGATATTCAGCAGCAGAAGCAGACCCTCGTGGGCTAGAAGGCCATGTTTCGCTTGCATCATACGCGTGTTTTGCCAACCTTATAGGATGTAAAACGAAAAAGTAAGAATGCCATGCCTCCAAAAGCCCGACGTACTCCTTATGCGATCACCACGCATGGCGATACGCGTATCGATAACTACTACTGGCTGCGGGACGATTCTCGTTCCCGGCCAGAGGTGCTGGACTATCTGCACGAGGAAAACGACTATGGCCGCCAGGTCATGGCCAGCCAGCAGGCGCTTCAGGATCAACTTCTGAAGGAAATGGTGCAGCGTATCCCCCAGCGTGATGTCTCTGGCCCGTGGTGCAAAAACGGTTATCGCTATCGCCATATTTATGAGCCGGGAAACGAATATCCCATCTACCAGCGCCAGTCTGTGCTGAGCGCCGAGTGGGATGAATGGGAGATCCTGCTGGATGCAAACAAACGTGCTGCCCACAGTGAGTTTTATACGCTGGGCGGCATGTCCATTTCCCCCGATAACGCCATTATGGCGCTGGCTGAGGATTACCTCTCCCGCCGCCAGTACGGTTTGCGTTTCCGCAATCTTGAAACGGGAAACTGGTATCCCGAAATGCTGGATAATGTCTCCCCCGATTTCGTCTGGGGTAACGATTCAGAAACGGTCTACTACGTTAAAAAGCATGTCTCAACGCTGCTGCCTTATCAGGTCTGGCGTCATACGGTGGGGACCGATTCCGCCGACGATGAACTGGTGTATGAGGAAAAAGATGAGACGTTCTATGTCAGCCTGCACAAAACGTCGTCTCGCCACTACGTGATCATTTTCCTCTCCAGCGCCACCACCTCAGAAGTGCTGCTGCTGGATGCAGAGCTGCCGGATGCGCAGCCGCTGTGCTTCCTGCCGCGCCGTAAAGATCATGAGTACAGCCTGGATCACTTCCAGCACAGCTTTTACCTGCGTTCGAACCGCGAGGGCAAAAACTTTGGCCTTTATAAAACCAAAGTGCGCGATGAACGCAAATGGGAAGTGTTAATTCCCGCGCGCGATCAGGTGATGCTGGAGGGGTTCACCCTGTTTACCGACTGGCTGGTGGTGGAAGAGCGTCAGCGCGGACTGACCAGTATCCGCCAAATCAACCGCAAAACCCGCGAAGTGGTGGGCATTGCGTTCGATGACCCGGCTTACGTAACGTGGATCGGCTTTAACCCGGAACCGGAATCGTCCCGCCTGCGGTACGGCTATTCGTCGATGACCACCCCGGATACGTTGTTTGAACTGGATATGGACACCGGGCAGCGTCAGGTGATTAAACAGGCTGAGGTCCGGGGTTTTGAGTCGGAAAATTATCGCAGTGAGCACCTGTGGGTGACCGCACGCGACGGCGTTGAAGTCCCAGTGTCGCTCGTCTATCACAAGGCGCACTTCAACAAAGGTAAAAACCCCATCCTCGTCTATGGCTATGGCTCCTATGGCTCCAGCATGGACGCCGATTTCAGCAGCAGCAGGCTGAGCCTGCTCGACCGCGGTTTTGTTTATGCGATTGCCCATATTCGCGGCGGCGGCGAGCTGGGTCAGCACTGGTATGAAGACGGAAAATTTCTCAAAAAGAAAAATACCTTTAATGACTACCTTGATGTTTGCGATGCGCTGATCGCGCAGGGTTATGGCGATCCGCAGCTCTGCTTTGGCATGGGAGGCAGCGCCGGGGGCATGCTTATGGGCGCCGTGATCAACCAGCGGCCTGAACTGTTTAAAGGCGTTATCGCCCAGGTGCCGTTTGTGGACGTGGTGACGACCATGCTGGATGAGTCCATTCCACTGACCACCGGGGAGTTTGAGGAGTGGGGGAATCCGCAGGATGAAACCTATTATCGCTACATGAAAGAGTACAGCCCGTACGATAACGTCGAGGCGAAAGCCTATCCGCATATGCTGGTGACCACCGGCCTGCACGATTCCCAGGTACAGTACTGGGAGCCCGCGAAATGGGTGGCGAAGTTGCGTGAGCTGAAAACTGACGATAATTTGCTGCTGCTGTGTACCGATATGGACTCGGGGCACGGAGGGAAATCAGGGCGATTTAAATCCTATGAAGGGGTGGCGCTGGAGTACGCCTTTTTGATTGGCCTGGCGCAGGATACGCTGCCAGGCCGGGCGGGGACTCAGGCTTCGCCTAAATAATGCTTCAGCGTCAGGCGCAGTTCCGGGCTCATTCTGTCGAGGTTGTTGTACAGCCAGCGCAGATAGCCCGGATCTTTGTCCGCCACTTCCGATACTGGCTTCCCGCGATATTTTCCGAACGTAAAGGTGGTCAGTAGCGCGGGGCGCCCGGTAATGGTCGCCATATCGTCTGGCGTCCAGCCGGAAGTATTCATGATATCAATCAGGAGCGCTGCGGTGATGTAGCAGTCGTAAAGAGCGCGGTGATGATGCAGCCCTTCCGGCGTCCGTACGCTGAGTTTGCGCGACTTATACAGTGCCATATTGCTGTATTTGATCCCCGGCCACAGACGGCGCGCCAGCTTCATAGTGCAAATCCATTCGCCGGGCATCTCCGGCAGCACGCGGCGGTCAAAGCTGGCGTTATGGGCCACATACCACTGGCTACCGTGGTAAAGAGGGATGATCTCTTCAATCCACGGCTTATCCGCCACCATCGATTCCGTAATGCGATGTATCGCCATCGCCTGCGCACTGATGGGGCGATCCGGGCGCACCAGATGGCTCATGGGGTTGACTATCTTTCCATCAATCACGTCGACAGAAGCGACTTCCACAATTCCACCCTGCAAATCACAGGTTTCGGTATCGATAACGCGCAGCATTGATCGCTCCTGATCCAAAAATGCCTAGCCTAATGGAATGATATCGCCTTGCCAACCCTGTTGGCCTAAAGAACCGGTTAGCAGCAGTTCTCCCTTATCGGCACGTACGATCAGCTGACCTTTTTCATCCCATAACGCGCTACCGCCGCGCGCGTTCGCCATTAATACCGCGATGGCGTACTTGTGCGCGAAGCGTTGTAACGAACCGATGGATTGCCGCCAGCGATGCTCGCCCACGGCCAGGCTGCTGGTGAACAGCGTTGCCTCCGGGTCCAGTTCCGGTGCGTCAGCCTGGTTATCCACGATGGTTAACCGTTTATCGCCAGGAATAACACCCGCACCGTTGCCCTGCGGATAACGCCGAATGGTCGACAGGTTAGGGGTGAAAAGCGCGAGTCCTTTCTGGGGCTGGCCGTGTTGCTGGAGCGTAATACCAGCAATCACCGTGATGAAACGTGACTGGGCGGCGTGAAGGAGGGGGGCAAGCTGCAAATCGTCAGGGGG